>Ga0315909_10000224_pt1 | contig 74909 bp, 72 predicted proteins | sample LakEriMetagenome_11_FD_203527 | JGI IMG/M metagenome (GOLD analysis project Ga0315909, IMG submission 203527) | Freshwater fungal communities from buoy surface, Lake Erie, Ohio, United States - Buoy 2 MA125 | ecosystem: Environmental > Aquatic > Freshwater > Lake | place: USA: Lake Erie, Ohio...
CAGCATTGTCAGCAGGAGCAACTATCACAAGTACACAAACAGTTTACATATACGCACAAACAGGAACAACACCAAATTGTACAAGTGAGAAGAACTTTGTGGTAACGATCAATACTACACCAGTTATTCCAAATCCAATCAATGTTACTGCATGTGATAGTTATACATTACCAGCATTGACAGTAGGAAACTACTTCACAGCAACAGGCGGAACAGGAACAGCATTGTCAGCAGGAGCAACTATCACAAGTACACAAACAGTTTACATATACGCACAAACAGGAACAACACCAAATTGTACAAGTGAGAAGAACTTTGTGGTAACGATCAATACTACACCAGTTATCCCAAATCCAATCAATGTTACTGCGTGTGATAGTTATGCATTACCAGCATTGACAGTAGGAAACTACTTCACAGCAACAGGTGGAACAGGAACAGCATTGTCAGCAGGAGCGAGCATCACAAGTACACAAACAGTATACATATACGCACAAACAGGAACAACCCCAAATTGTACAAGTGAGAAGAACTTTGTGGTAACGATTAATATTTCACCAGTTGTATCTTTCTCATCAGATATTAATAGTGGATGTTTACCTTTAACAGTTACATTTACTAATAATACAATTCCAATTGGTCAATCTGTTACTTGGAATTTTGGTGATGGTACAATTGTAAATCTTAATCAAAATTTACAAAGTGTTACTCATACATTTCAAACGGAAGATTGTTTTGATATTCAATTAACTTCAACAAACGATGGATGTTCAACTTCAAATCTACAAGTAGATATGATTTGCGCACACGCATATGCTGTTGCTGATTTTAGTGCAGATAAAGTAACATCTTCAATTGTAAATCCTACTTTTTATTTTACTAATACTTCATCTAGTGCGTCGCTTTATTCTTGGTCTTTGAGTGATGGTTTTGATGCAACAACGGAAGATTTAAATCATACTTTTCCATCGACTATTGATAGTTATTATATTACATTGATTGCGAATAATATTCATAATTGTCCAGATACTATTACAAAATCAATAGATATTACAGATGAATTAATTTTTTATGTTCCTAATGCATTTACACCAGATGATGATAATGCTAATCCTAAATTTACTCCAGTTTTTTCAGGAGGATTTGTACCCGAGGAATTTGTTATGTACATTTTTAATCGATGGGGAGAAGTGATTTTTGAGACACATGATGCATCAAAAGGTTGGGCAGGACTTTATGGAATAGATGGAAAGATATGTCAGGATGATGTTTATGTATGGAAAATTGAGTTCAAAGAAAAGACAACTTATCGTTCTTATACTAAAACAGGACATGTTTCACTATTAAGATAGATTTAAATACTAAAGTTTATTCAATTCTACCTTGAACTGCATTTGAAATAGACTCTTCCAAAGATTTGAATTGAAAGTTTAATGTGTTTTTTACTTTCGAAGCATCGTAAATAGTGTTTGAAAAAGCACTATTTGCAGTTTCTTTCGTAATAACTGGTTTTTTTCCTATCATTTTTGAAACTATCCCTGAAATTAACCAAGATAATTTCATTAAAAATTTGGATACTTTTATTGAAGGAGCTTTTTTATTCAATTTTTGTGCGACAATAGATAGCATATTTAGGAATGAACTATTTTCTCCAATACAAAGGAATCGTTCATTTTTAATATCGCTATTCATCAATTTTTCCATAATTTCTGCAACATCCCTAGCATCAACAAAGGCATTTGATCCAGAAGTGTAAAATTTCAATCCATCGTCTATTGTTTTGAAAATAGTCATTGAACTTTCTTTCCAATTTCCAGCACCAATTAACAAGCAAGGATTTACTATTACAGCATTTAATCCTTCTTCAACGCCTCTCCAAACTTCTTTTTCTGCAGAATATTTTGAAATAGAATAGCCACTTGTTGAAGGTGATTGTTTCCATTTGGTCTCTTCGGTAACAATATCATCATTACTTCCAATTGCAGCTGTAGAACTTACATAACAAATCTTTGAGATATTATTGTTTAAACATGCATTCACAATATTTGCCGTTCCTTCTCGATTGATTTTCATTAATTGATAAAAATCTTTACGATAAAATGAAACTAATGCTGCGCAATGATATACAGTTTTACATGATTTTAATTCTTCTTCTAATGATATTATATCTAAAATATCACAATGAACCCATTTAATCTTTTTTAAGCGATTTTTAAAATTAATTGGATCGTAGAATGAAAATATCTTTTCGACAGTTTTAATTTTCTCTTCTTCGCGGTAAATAGCTTTGATTTGAACATCAGAATTAGTCAGTTGAAACAACAAATGACTCCCTAACAATCCAGTACCTCCTGTGACAAATATCATAGAACGAATTTACAATCTTTCTTCTGAATATGATAGAAAATATTTGAAAATGATAATTTAAGTCTGTAAATGAACAAAATCCTGTTTTGGATGAATATTAAATTAAATATTAAAAATTTCATTTCATAACTTTGTCAAATGAAGTTGCTAATTTTATGTTTATCGTCATTTTTTATTATAACGTCTTGTACATCAGAGTATAATGAGCGAATGGAAAAGGCTATACACTTAAAAAAAGAATTAAATATAGTTCTTCAAAACGTTAATATTGGAGACAAAGCTCTTCTTTCTCAAGAACTAACAAATCAAATACAATTACAAGCACAAATTTCAGGTAATGAAATTCAATTCTACAAAGATTTAGAAGATCGTTTGAATCAATAATTACGCTAATTCTTCAATAGGATTCCAGAATACTGCTTTAAAGTTTTCAATTTTATCATCTTTTACAATAATCCCTTCTTTTTCAAGTAATTCTTGCATTAAAGTCGGTGTCTGAAAATGCATTTTCCCAGTTAATAAACCATTTCGATTTACAACCCGATGAGCTGGTATTTCGGGATTTGAATGTGCTGTATTCATTGCCCAACCAACCATTCGACTACTTCGTTTAGCTCCTAAATAATTCGCTATTGCACCGTAAGAAGTTGCTCTTCCAGCTGGTATTAATTTTACAACTTCAAATACCATTTGAAAAAAATCCTTGTTCTTATCGTTTATACTTGTAATCATATCAACTTAACAGGTTGGCGATTAATATATTTGTTGATTATCTATTAATCTAACTTCCCCGCAAAATGCTGCAATGCACATTGTTGCGCCTTCAATCCATTTATCTGTCAATGATACAAGTGTTAAAGGGTGAACGATTTCAATGTATTCAATCGATAATTCACCTCTTTGAAAGAATTCAATTGTTTTTGCCTTTACTTCATTCGGTGTTAAATTTTGAGCCAATTCTTTAGCCAAATTCAACGTTTTAAAAATGATTAAAGCAGTTTCTTTTTGGTGGTCATTAAGTCTTAAATTCCTACTACTCATAGCCAAACCAGAGGGTTCTCTAATTGTTGGGCATGGAATAATTTCTATTGGTAATTTAAAATGATTTGTCATGTATTTTATAACCGCAACTTGTTGGAAATCTTTTAATCCAAAAAAAGCTTTTGAAGGCTTCACAATGTCAAATAATCGATAAACTACATTAACAACACCATTGAAATGTCCTGGTCTCAAAGCATCTTCCATTACACCGTTTAGAGTTCCTAAATCCAACGAGATATTAGGTAAATCTAATGGATAAATTTCTTCATTTGATGGTGCAAACACGATATCACATTCACTTTTTGCTAATAATTCAAGATCAGATTCTAGTGTTCTAGGATATTTTAATAAATCATCTGGATTGTTGAATTGTGTTGGATTTACATAAATACTTACAACAACGACATCACAAACTTTTTTAGCTTGTTGAACCAAGGAAATGTGTCCAGGGTGTAGTGCTCCCATTGAAGGAACAAAGCCTATAGTTTTCCCATCCAATTTCGCATTTGAAATATGGTTTTGTAATGTTTCAATTGTATTATAAACCTTCACAATCGTATCTTTAAATTAACGTTTCAAACAACAAAACTATTTCTTTTTATTGATGTTCCGCTTTTTTTTTGTAAATTTGTGCTGTTTTACCAATCTACTTTTCGTTAATGGAAAAAAAGAGAATCCTTTTTATGTCACAGGAAATTACACCTTTCCTTCCAAAGTCTGATGTTGCTTCAACAGCTAGAAGACTACCTCAAGGTATTCAAGAGGCAGGTAAAGAAATCCGTGTATTTACTCCAAAATATGGTTCTATCAACGAAAGACGTCATCAATTGCATGAGGTAATTCGTTTGTCTGGAATGAATTTAATCATTGATGATACTGATCATCCGTTGATTATTAAAGTTGCATCTATTTCTGCGGCAAGAATGCAAATCTATTTCATCGATAATGATGAATATTTTAAAAGAAAAGGAACTGTAACTGACGATAATGGTGAGTACTTTGCTGATAATGATGAGCGTTGTATTTTCTTTTGTAGAGGTGTATTGGAAACAGTTAAGAAATTAGGTTGGCAGCCAGATGTGATTCATTGTCATGGATGGATGACATTATTGATGCCTATTTATTTGAAAAAATTATACGCAAAAGATCCGCATTTTGCTGATACGAAAGTGGTTTATAGTTTATATAACGAAAAGTTTAACAAAAATTGGGATGCTCGTTTAGGTGAGAAACTTAAATTTGATGGTTTCGATGATGAAATTATTGATAAACTAAAAGATACAAGTTATGAGAACATTGTAAATGTTATGTTACAATATTCTGATGGGGTAAACGTTAGTAGTGAAGATTTAAGTCCAGAATTGAGAACGATTTTTGATGAAGCAACTTGTTTAAAACAAGATTATGTTCCAGAAGAAAATCAAAACAAAGTAATGTCTGAATTTTTTGATAAAGTAATTGAAGAAGTTGTTCTTATATAAAATGATATTTTTAAAATCTGTAAAGTGGCGGAAAGGTTTATCTCTTTCCGCTACTTTTTTGTTTACACTACTTGTTTTAGCGGCTTGTAAGAAACATCAAACAAAATTAGGTAAAGACGCAATCGATTCAGGTGAATACTTAATTTCAGGTGGAATTGATACTTTTAAGTTGACTACTTCATCTGTTTTTGCTGATTCTGTTGAAAGTGGTGATACCTATTATAATTATTTAGGCTCTTACAATGATCCTGTTTTTGGAACTGTTGACGCAAGTTTCTTTACGCAATTAAGATTGTCAGGATTAAGTCCAAATTTTGGTGATCTGACTTCTGTAGTTATTGACTCATTTGTTCTAGGTCTTCAATATGCAGGAAATTCAGCTTTCTATGGAGACTTAACTAATCAAAAAATAGAAGTCTATCAATTGACAAATGATTTAAATTCAGATTCTATTTATTATACTTTTTCAAATGTAGGTTATAATACTTCAAATAATTTGGTTGTGCCAGGTACTGAAACATTCAAACCTGATTTAATCAGTAACACTATTATTGATACTACAAAAGTTCCAGCCCAAATAAGAGTTCATTTAGATCCAACGGTAGCAATGGATTTGATGCAACATTCTCAATCTAATGCATCAGATTTTGCATCTCAAACTGCTTTCTTGTCTTATTTTAAAGGATTATACATCAAAACAGCAAATGGATATCAAGCACCTGGAACCGGTGCCGTATTTTATTTAGATACAAAAACAGCATTATCAAAATTGACGATTTATTATACGCAAGCTTCAGTTAAAAAGCGATTTGACTTTTTGATTAATTCTGAATGTGTTGATTTCAATAAATTGAATATCCAACGTTCAATTTCTAATAATGTTCAGGAAGCATTGGATACTAAAAGCAAAGGTATGAATGAGTACTATGCTCAAGCAAATGAAATTAAAGCGAAGATTGAGATGCCTGGAATTTCAAATCTTCCAAAAAACACAATTATACATAGAGCAGAATTAGAAATTCCTGTTTCATATCAAGATGGATATAAATATGGAATTGGAAATTATGTTCGAATTCAACGAGACTATTCATCAACATCAAGTAGTAAAGTGAACTATACTACAAATGGTTATTATGATATAAGTCGAAAAGCATTTATTATCGATTTACGAGTTTACGCTCAATCAGTAGTGTCTGGTATAATTGATAATACTGGAATTTATGTGTTCCCGGATTATTTTGATCAATCTGTTGATCGAATAGTTTTTAATGGACCGAATTCAATAAATAAGAAAAAACCAAAATTAACACTCAAGTATACAGAGTTCTAAAACCCAAAGATTATGTGTGGAATTGTTGCTTACATTGGAAAGAAAGAAGCTTATCCTATTATTATTAAAGGATTAAAGAGATTAGAATATAGAGGTTATGATAGTTCAGGTATCGCTTTATTAGATGGTTCTGAATTGAATTTATACAAACGTCAGGGGAAAGTTTCTAATTTAGAGGAATACGCTGCTGATAAAAATATTAAAGGTCACGCTGGTATTGGTCACACACGTTGGGCAACGCATGGTTTACCAAATGATATCAATGCGCATCCGCATTTCTCTATGGATGGTAAAATCGCTTTGATTCACAATGGAATTATTGAAAATTACAGTTCATTAAGAGAGGAATTAACTTCAAGAGGTTATGTTTTCCAAAGTGAAACAGATACTGAAGTATTAGTTCATTTAATTGATGACATTCAAAAAAATGAAGGTGTTTCATTAGAGGAAGCGGTTCGTTTAGCACTTCACAGTGTTATTGGGGCTTATGCAATTGTTGTTATTTCTAAAGAAAATCCAAATCAATTGGTTGCTGCTAGAAAAAGTAGTCCATTGGTAGTTGGAATAGGAAATGATGGTGATTTCTTTTTAGCATCTGATGCAACTCCAATTATTGAGTACACCAAAAGAGTTGTTTACCTTGAAGATGAAGAAATTGCAGTTGTAGATTTAAAAGAAGGTTTACGTATTGTAAATATTAAAAATCAAGAGAAAACACCATATATTCAACAATTAGAAATGCAATTAGAAGCTTTGGAAAAAGGTGGATATGAGCATTTTATGTTGAAAGAAATTTACGAACAACCAAGATCAATTACAGATTGTTTCAGAGGTCGTTTGGATTCAGTTACAGGAAGAGTTTCTTTAGGAGGAATCAAAGAATTTGAACAAAAGATGGCAAATGCTGATCGTATTGTAATGATTGCTTGTGGTACTTCTTGGCATGCTTGTTTAGTTGGTGAATACTTATTTGAAGATTTAGCTAGAATCAACGTTGAAGTTGAATATGCAAGTGAATTCAGATATAGAAATCCAATTATTTCTGAGAAAGATGTAGTGATTGCTGTATCTCAATCAGGTGAAACAGCTGATACTTTAGCTGCTCTTGAATTAGCGAAATCAAAAGGCGCAACAATTTTAGGTATTTGTAACGTAGTTGGATCATCAATTTCTCGTGTAACAGATGCAGGTTCTTATACACATGCAGGCCCAGAAATTGGTGTTGCGTCAACAAAAGCATTTACTGCTCAAGTAACAGTTTTAACGTTAATGGCACTTTCTTTAGCGCATAAAAAAGGAACAATTAGTGAATCACATTTCCATACTTTATTAACTGAATTAGAAGCTATTCCTGAAAAAGTAAAACAGATTTTAGCTAAAAATGATTTAATAGAAAGTATTGCAGCAGTTTACAAAGATTCTACAAATGCTTTATATTTAGGTAGAGGAAGTTCTTTCCCTGTTGCATTAGAAGGAGCATTGAAATTAAAAGAGATTTCATATATCCACGCTGAAGGTTATCCAGCAGCTGAGATGAAACACGGACCAATTGCTTTGATTGACGAAGAAATGCCTGTATTTGTAATTGCTACGAAAGGAACATCTTATGAAAAAGTTGTAAGTAACATTCAAGAAGTAAAAGCAAGAAAAGGAAAAATCATTGCAATTGTTACGGAAGGTGATGTTGATGTAAAAGATTTAGCGGATCATGTTATTGAGATTCCAGAAACAGATGAACATTTAGTTCCATTGTTAGCAACTATTCCTTTACAATTATTGTCATATCATATTGCTGTAATGAGAGGTTGTAATGTTGATCAACCTAGAAATTTAGCGAAATCAGTTACTGTAGAGTAATCAAAAAAATAAATACGTTAAAGCCTTGGGATTTCTCAAGGCTTTTTTGTTTTGTAACGTTTGATTTGTCTTTCGTTATGTGGGAAATCTCCACGTTATGAAAGCTAAAATTTTAAAGAAATTGTTTCATCTTTCTTTGATGATTATCTGTGTGTTTTTAGTTGCTTTTAACTATTCAAAACATGAACAAATTGAAATGTCTTATTTAGATGCATTAAAATCGGGATCAATTAAAGTAAATTATGCTTCAACTGGAAATTTAAAATCGATAGAATCCATTTTATATAATTCGACAAATTCGTATTTGCGATTAAAAATTACAAAGGGGACGATTCTGAAATTAGCAGGGAAAAGAAGTGTTTTTTTCATGGTATTAGCGGATGAAATAATTGATATATGTCCTCATGCAAACGTGGATCAAATGATTTTAGGAAAATGTTTTCAAAAGGAGAAATTAAAAATTAATTAATACTATTAATAGCTATTCTTTTGTAAATTTGATTCAAAATCGAATCAATGTCTTCAGATAACAAACAAACAGCTGTAAACACATCCTATATTAGTCTTATTGGGAATTTTGTGCTTGCTGTAGGAAAAGGTCTAGCTGGAGTATTAGGAAATTCTTATGCTTTAATTGCTGATGCGATTGAATCTACTACAGATGTTTTTTCTTCTTTTTTAGTCTTATTTGGTTTAAAATATTCAACAAAACCTGCTGATGAAAATCATCCGTATGGTCATGGTAGAGCAGAGGCCTTAATTACCTTTGTTGTGGTTGGGTTTTTAGTTGCAGCTGCAGTAATCATTGCACACGAAAGTATCATTCACATTCAACAGCCTCATGATGCTCCAAAGCCCTTTACTTTAATTTTTCTTGCAATAATTATTATCATTAAAGAAACGTTTTTCCAAATTGTCAACAAAAGAGCTAAACAAACCAATAGTTCAAGTTTAAAAGCAGATGCATGGCACCACAGAAGCGATGCAATCACCTCTGTAATGGCTTTTATCGGAATTTCCATCGCGTTGTACATGGGGAAAGGTTATGAGTCTGCTGACGATTGGGCTGCGCTTTTGGCTTCTGGATTTATTATTTATAATGCTTATTTGATTTTTCGTCCAGCCTTGGGTGAAATTATGGACGAACACAGTCATGATCATGTGGTAGATGAAATAAAAGCGATTTCTATAACTGTTGATGGTGTAATTGATACAGAAAAATGTTTTGTCAGAAAAACAGGAATGGTTTATTTTGTTGATTTACATGCTATTGTTGACGGAGATTTAAGCGTTAGAGAAGGTCATACCATTTCACATGATTTGAAAAAAACATTAATGGATGAAATTCCCCAAGTAGCGAATGTATTGATTCACATTGAGCCAGATAAGTGATTTAGAAATTAGGGAATCAGATATTACGAATTTAGCCTAATTTTATTCCATAATTTTTTATACCTTTGCAGACTTTTTATTAAAATTTTACACTTTATATAGTTGTGTTATGACAAAAATGAAACTTTCAGAGTTTAGTTTTGACTTACCAGAAGAGTTAATTGCTGAATACCCTACAGATAACAGAGATGAGTCTCGTTTAATGGTCATCCATAGAGATACAGGTAAAATCGAACACAGATTATTCAAAGACATTATCAACTACTTCAATGAAGGAGATGTGATGATTCGTAATAATACGAAAGTGTTTCCTGCAAGAATGTACGGTAACAAAGAAAAAACAGGTGCTAAAATCGAAGTTTTCTTGTTACGTGAGTTAAACAGAGAAAGTTTATTATGGGATGTTTTAGTAGATCCTGCTCGTAAAATTCGTATTGGAAATAAATTATACTTTGGTGATGATGATTCATTAGTTGCTGAGGTAATTGATAATACAACTTCAAGAGGACGTACATTACGTTTCTTATTTGATGGTCCTTACGAGGAATTTAAAGCTAAAATTACTGAATTAGGAGAAACTCCAATTCCAAAGTATATCAAACGTAAAGTTGAAGATACAGACGAAGAAAGATACCAAACAATTTTCGCAAAAGAAGAAGGAGCTGTAGCTGCACCAACTGCTGGTTTACATTTCTCTAGACAACTTTTGAAAAGATTAGAATTAAAAGGTGTAAACTTTGCTGAAGTAACATTACACATTGGTTTAGGTACGTTCCGTTCTGTTGAGGTAGAAGACTTAACAAAACACAAAATGGATTCTGAGCAAATGAGAATCACAAGAGAGTGTGCTGATACAGTAAATGCTGCTAAAAGAGCTAAAAAACGTGTATGTGCTATCGGAACTACAGCAATGAGAGCAATTGAAACTTCTGTATCTACTGATGGAATGTTGAATCCGTATGATGGTTGGACTAATAAATTTATTTTCCCTCCATACGATTTCAGTATTGCTGATTGTATGGTGACAAATTTCCACACGCCATTATCAACTTTATTAATGATGATTTCATCTTTCTGTGGTCATGATTTAATGGTTGAAGCTTACAAACAAGCTGTTCAAGAAAAATATAGATTTTATTCTTATGGAGATGCAATGTTGATTTTGTAATCATTTGCAATTAAATATTTTGAAGAGAAGCTGTCCTTATGGATGGCTTTTTTTTTGAACCATCTCAATTAAAATACGGGACAAGTTATAAGAAATATAAGTATTAATAGGATTTAGTCAGACTGAGTAGTCATTAGAATAAAACGAAGTTTATAAATTCTAATGACGTATCGAAGGCTGGCGAATCTGATCAAAAGCCGTTTCAATAAATCCCCAACCGAAATCTTCCATGTTTACGATATCGTTCATAAGTAGGATACAATCACATTCTTTCATTTTAGAAAGTAATTCATTTTTATCAATGCTTTGATTGTTATTGGTTGGATCTTTTCTCGTATTGAAATAATATAAATAATCAGAATCAGAAGTAAAAATTTGGCTTCTTAGCTTTGTTATTGAAATGACATCGAAATAGCTATCTGAAATAATTAAAGCTTTTATTTTCCTTTTATGTTGTTTTGGTTGAATGAAAATAGGATTACGAAGCATTAAATCATTCGGTGGATACAACACATTTAATAATTGACCTAAATCTTGATCATTGTATAGAAATTCATACGTAGAATTTAACTTCCAATTTGAGTGTTGAAATTGGTCTTGTTTTCTATTTTCTAAATAAGTCACTAACGAATCCATAGCCAACGTAGCACCATAGGAAGTCCAATGTATTCCACTTTTACCAAACAACGGCGCTTGTGTTTTATCTTTTAATTGAAGGAACCACTGATTGAAATCGATAACAGACAAATGCTTCTTTATCAATTCTTTTTTGATTGCTTTATAGTTGGAGGATTCCGTTTGAAATTTATGAATTTCGGGTAAATATTCCGAGTAAAAATAAGTCTTAGATGGAGCGATCAATGTAATAATCGGATGCTCTAATCCTAAATAAGCTTGAATTTCTGTTAGTTTCTTGATTTTAGTTTCAATTTTTTCTTTTCCTAGAAATAAACTTGCTTCATTATAAGTCGGATCATAAAAACGAAACAATTGATCACCATATTGATAAATTTGTTGGGCGTTTAACTTTTGGAAAAATGAATATTCATATTGATTTCTCAAACGAACCAGCGGACTTTTAACGATTAAATTTTCTTCGATTTTAGCTTCTAGGTATTGTTGTAACGTTCTGTCGATGAAACTAAATTGACCTTGAAATGAATCATTTAATTGAGTAGTTTTTGAATTTTGAACGCCATTTAACGGTGTAAAAAAAGACTTATTCAACAATTGAAAACACAATGGAATACTTAAGACAATTAAAATAATCACTTTAAAAGCCTTCGCAAATTTGATATGTTGATCTTCTCCGTTCATTAAAATTTAAAATAAATGAAAGGATTAAAATTTCCTGCAATCACTTCAGCCATTGAAAGAATGAAAATAATTCCAGCAATTAATACTGTTGAAATAAGATAGATAGGTTTTTTCTGTTCAGAAATAAATGTATTTGAAAAACGACGAATTAGCGGAATTAATCCCATCAAACAAATCATAAAAGCGAACAAAATATGTAAATTAAAATATGTTTGATTTTGAATTGATTGAAGTGAAAAGTGATCAAACTGCCACATGATTTTATATTGTTCTAAAGCACTTTCTATTGTAGGAGCTTGAAATAATACCCATCCATTTAGCACAACTAAAAAAGTGAAAGGTATCGCCAGAAATTTAATTTTATTCAAGATTTTTAGTAGAAAAAGGCGGTCAATAATTAACCAAAAACCATGGAATAATCCCCAAGCTATAAACGTCCAATTATCTCCATGCCATAAGCCACTTAGGAAAAACACAATTAATAAATTGCGATAAATTTTCCAATTGGAAACTTTATTTCCACCTAACGGAATGTAGAGGTAGTTTTTCATAAAATCTCCAAGCGTGATATGCCATTTTCGCCAGAATTCTGAAATCGAAGAAGAAGTATAAGGGCGATCGAAATTTTCGGGAAAATGAAATCCAAGCATTTTCCCAAGTCCAATTGCCATGTCAGAATAACCAGAAAAATCAAAATAGATTTGAAAGGTGTAAGCTAACATACCCAACCAAACAGTTCCTGATGTTAATTCGACAGAATTAGATTCATACAATAATTGACGAGAATATTCTCCGATTACGTTTGCAATCAATACTTTTTTTCCAAGTCCAATTGAGAATCGAACAAATCCAGCAATGAATTTGAAAGCCGTTTCATCGCGGTTATTAATTTGATCTGAAACGAAATTGTACTTTACAATTGGTCCGGCAATTAAGTGTGGGAATAAAAAACTATAGAGTATGTAATTATGAACATACAATTGAGGTTGTGTATCTTTTCGGTATACATCGATTATATAAGTTAGTGATTGGAAGGTGAAAAAGGATATTCCAATCGGAAGAATTACATGATTCCATTTTATTAAATCATTTCCCAAAAATGCTAAACCTTCATTGATACTTTCGATGAAAAAATTGGAATATTTAAAATAAATCAAGAATACGAGATTGAAAACAATTAAAGAACAGAACAGAACTTTACGTTTTAAATCAGTCAATTGATTCATCTTTTGTACTGCAAAAAAATTGATTACAGAGCAACTAATTAAGACAAAGAAAAAGGATGGTTCTCCCCAAGAATAGAAAATCAAACTGGCAACTAAGAGCCAATAGTTTTTCAAATATTTTGGTAAAACGACATTGATTACAAGTACAATTGGTAAAAAATAGATTAAGAATATCGTACTTGAAAAAACCATTTTATTTTACAAAACGATATTTTATAATACAGTAAATTGCTCTAAAACCATCTTTCCAACCAATTTTCTTTCCTTCTTCGTATGTTCTACCATAATAGGAAATACCAACTTCGTAGATTTTAACTTTTGGGATACGAGATATTTTTGCAGTTATTTCAGGTTCTATACCAAATCTGTTCTCTGTAATTTCAATATTTTTTGCAATCGAAGAACGAATTAATTTATAACATGTTTCCATATCTGTTAAATTCAAATTCGTCATCATATTTGAAATACGTGTTAAAAATTTATTTCCGATAGAATGCCAGTAAAATAAAATACGATGTGGCTGATGCCCCATAAATCGTGAACCATAAACTACATCAGCATTATCTTTAAATACAGCTTTTAGTAAAATGTTATATTCTTCAGGATCATATTCTAAGTCGGCATCTTGAATAATAATGTATTCACCAGTTGCTTCTTTAATTGCTCTATTGATTGCAGCTCCTTTTCCCATATTTACAGGTTGAGAAAAGAGTTGGATATTTAATTCTTGATTTTCAGAAATGTATTTTTCTACTTTTTGAACAGTATCATCTTTTGAGCAATCATTTACAATAATGATTTCTTTTTCAATCCCATTGTCCAAGTTCACCTCTTTAATTCGATTTAAAATTAAATGAATTGTTGCTCCTTCATTATAAGCCGGTATAAGTATCGAAAGTTTTCTAAATTCCATATTTCTATTATTCAAAGCAAATATAATTTTTTATGTTCAGCTTTTTAGAAAATTAAAGAGTTAATCCTGTTTTCATCGACGATAATTCAAATATAAGTTGTTAAAACGTTAAAAAATTGCTTATTTTGATCACTTTAAAATATATTTATGTCAATTAACGATACAATTAAAACGAATTATACAGCCTTAATTACCTTAACAACCGTTTTCTTCTTTTGGGGTTTCGTAGCTGCTTCGAACGATATATTAATTCCTGTATTTAAACAAGAATTGCATTTAAAACAATGGCAATCACAAATGATTTCATTCGCTTTTTATGTTGCTTATACTGTTGGTTCAATCTTATATGTTTTAATTTCTTATTGGTTAAAAAAAGATATATTATTGAAATTGGGTTATAAAAAAGGAATCGCTTTAGGATTAATTATATCTGCCCTTGGAACACTTTTGTTTATTCCGGCATCTAATTTAGAATCATTTCCAATCATGATTTCAGGTTTATTCGTAGTTGGTTTAGGATTTTCATTACAACAAACGGCTGCAAATCCATTGGTTATTTCTTTAGGCGATCCTGCCAAAGGTTCACAACGTTTGAGTTTGACTGGTGGGGTAAATAATATTGGAACGACAATCGGGCCTGTATTAATCGCATTAGCAATTTTTGGAACGACTTCAGCATCTGATGTTTCTGTTAATATTAGTAGTATTCAAATGCCTTATTTAATTTTAGGTTTGGCATTTTTAGTTGTCGCTGCTTTGATTTATTTTTCAAATATTCCGAATCATTTAGCAACTACCTCTGAAGTAAAAAACACGGAATCCTCTGTTTCTACTAAAAAATTATGGGATTATCCTCAATTGTATTTGGGTATGATCGGAATATTCGTTTATGTTGGAGTAGAAGTAGCTACAGCTGGAAATTTAGGCGAATATTTGAAAGTTCATTATGGAATGGAATCCAATAAAATTACTCCTTTTGTTTCTTTGTATTGGGCAAGTTTAATGATTGGTCGATGGACTTCAGCATCTGGAGTGTTTTCTTCTAAAAAATCTGTTCAAAATATTCTAAAGTTTGTTTTGCCCTATGGTGCATTTGGCGTTTATGTTTTGATTAATTCAATTACAAAACAAGATTTAACTGATATCTATTACTACGCATTTGTAATTATTGTTTTAATTATTGCAGAATCAATGAGTAAAGGCAATCCAGCTAAACAATTAATGTTATTTTCTGCATTAGGTGTAGTGGCTTTATTAATTGGAATGTACACAGAAGGTTTGGTAAGTATTTATGCATTTATTAGTGTTGGATTATTCTGCAGCACTTTATGGCCATGTATTTTCACACTTGCAATTTCAGGATTAGGCGATTTAACAAATAAAGGATCCGGATATTTAATCATGATGATTATGGGTGGAGGAATTATTTCTCTATCACAAGGACTTTTAGTAGATATTTCATCAATCGGAATTCGTTATAGTTTTTATGTTGGTATCATCTGTTTTTTATATTTGATTTTTTACGCCTACAAATCTTCTCAAATCCTTAAAAAGCAAGGAGTTGTTTTAGAAGAAGAAGTTGCTGGACATTAATCTTCCCTCAATCGATAGTTAAAATCTGTTAAATATTCTTCCAGTATTTACAGAATAATATCTTTGTTATGTTAGTTTATGATTGTGGCTAAAGACTTCAATCGAAATGTAAATCGTTCACATTTCCTGAATCAAATCAGATTATTAATTGAAATAACTTTCTTCGAAAAGAACCTTAACTTCTGACCTTAAATTGACGAATTTGTCGATTTTAATCTTCTCTACGCACCAAGTTTGTGATAATCCTTCTTTCTGAAATGTAGCTTTACATCTTTACAAGATTTAGCTTCAATTATATTTTTATTTAATTATAATTTATTTTATCATGAATCATTTAGTGCAAAATTACTGGTGGATATTATTGATTCTTATGTCCATTGTGTTTTACAAGTTTATTTTAAGAGTCTTCTTCGGGATGGTGATTGTTCCTGAAGATAAAGTTGGATTGGTTACCAAAAAATTTGTTCTATTTGGTGAAAACAAAGAATTGCCTGATGGTAGAATCATTGCCACAATGGGAGAGGCAGGTTTTCAATCTAAAACGTTAGCACCTGGTTTGTATTTTTGGAAATGGATCTGGCAATTTGAAATTACAATGGAAAACTTTACGGTTATTCCTGAAGGAAAAATTGGTTTGGTTCTAGCAAAAGATGGAGTTGAAATTCCAACTGGTAATATCTTAGGTAAACGAGTGGATAGCGATAATTTTCAAGATGCTGAGAAGTTCATTGTAAACGGTGGACAAAAAGGACGTCAAACAAGTTACATTACGGCTGGTTCTTATCGTATAAATACCATGCTTTTCCAAGTTTCAATAACTGAAATGGTTCGTATTCAGGAAAGCATGGTTGGTATTGTAACAACTTTGGATGGTATGCCAATTGAAGATGGACAAATTGCTGGTCATGATGTTGTTGGACATAATAATTTCCAAAATTTCGATACATTTTTAAATAATGGAGGTAACAGAGGTTTACAGCCACAAGTTATTTTGGCAGGTTCTTACAACATCAATCCATGGGCGGTTCAATTGGAAGAAACACCTATGACTGAAATTCCAATTGGTTATGTAGGTGTTGTGATTTCATTTATTGGACAAGAAGGACAAGATCTTACAGGTTCAGATTTCAAGCATGGCAACATCGTACAAAAAGGTCAAAAAGGTGTTTGGTTGGAGCCGCTTGGTCCTGGTAAATATCCAATCAATAAATACACGATGAAAGTGGAATTAGTTCCAACAACGAATTTGGTATTAAACTGGGCAAGTGCTAGAAGTGAAGCACATAATTTGGATAAAAATTTATCGACAATTACTGTACGTTCAAAAGATGGTTTCCCATTTAATTTAGATGTTTCTCAAATTATTCACGTACCAACAACAGAAGCTCCAAAAGTGATTGCTCGTTTCGGTAACATGATTAATCTGGTTTCTCAAGTATTAGAGCCGACAATTGGTAACTATTTCCGTAACTCGGCTCAAGACAGCGATGTAATTGCTTTCTTAAGTACTCGTAAAGAACGTCAAGATTCAGCGAAATTCCACATCAAGAAAGTATTGGATGAATACAATGTGAACGCAGTAGACACGTTGATTGGAGATATTACACCTCCAGAATCATTGATGAAAACATTGACAGATCGTAAAATTGCGGAAGAACAAAAAGTAACTTACGAAACACAGAAAAAAGCCCAAGAAACACGTCAAGGAATGGAAAAGGAAACTGCCATTGCTGACATGCAAAAAGAAATTGTATCTGCGCAACAAAGTGTTGAAATTGCTGAAAAAACAGCAAATGCAGCAGTGAAAAAATCAGAAGGTGAGGCAGCTAGTGTGAAATTAGCAGTGAGTGCTGAAGCAGAAGCGACAAAATTGAGAGCGCATGCACAAGCCGAAGCGACAAAAGCGAAAGCAGAAGCAGATTCATTATCTATTAAATTAAGAGCAGCAGCCGAAGCAGAACAGATTTCATTAACTGGTAATGCAGAAGCTGAGAAAATCTTAGCAATTGGTAAATCAACAGCTGAATCTTATGAATTAAGTGTTAAAGCCTTAGGTAATGAAAACTTTACACGTTATAAAATCACAGAAGAATTAGCGAAAGGAAATATTAAATTAATTCCAGACGTATTAATCGGTGGAGGACAAAACGGAAACAGCGGAACAGCGCTTGATGGTTTATTAGGATTAAAACTAATGGAAATGATGGATCCAAAAACAAAAGAAATCATCAAACCAAAAGAGAATAATAAAGACGAGAATATATAATAATTTTCCCTCCTTGAGGCTCGTCTTGAGTAATTCGAAAGGAGGGACCAAGGGAGTTGAGTTCGGCTATCTTTTTCAATGAAATAATTCAGAAAAATAATCTTAAATTTCACCTCCCTATAATCCCTCCTCAAGGAGGGAAATAAAAACATTCATCAATACACAGCTTCTTTATATGACCTTATATACCTTAAATGGTTCAATTAAACACACGCAACTCATCAACAAATTCTTACACCCCATAAATGGTTTAATCAATAGAATATCGTAGCTTTGCAAAACCATTTCTATCGACGATAAAATTGAACGTATATGTTAGGATTAAAATTGCCAACTGACCCTTATTGGGCGAAAATAGTTGAATCAAATATTGAAGAAGTTTTAACGGATCATGCTTGGTGCGAACAAAAAGCAGCAACGAACTGTATTACGATTATCATCAACAATTCTGAGAAACCTGAATTAGTTTCGGCTTTATTGGACATTGCTAAAGAAGAAGTGGAGCATTTCAAAATGGTGCACGATATCATTTTGGAAAGAGGTTTGACTTTTGGTCGTGAACGAAGAGATAACTATGTAAATGAGTTAGCGAAGTTCATGAAAAAAGGCGAGAGTCGTGAAAAAGCGTTGGTTGATCGTTTGTTATTTTCTGCGATGATTGAAGCAAGAAGTTGCGAGCGTTTTAAGGTTCTTTCTGACAATGTACAAGATGAAGAATTAGCAAAATTCTATTACGATTTAATGGCAAGTGAAGCTGGACATTACACTACGTTCTTAGGATTTGCAAAAAAATACGGAGAAGGCATCGATGTTGACAAACGTTGGAAAGAATGGTTGGAATTCGAAGCTGGAGTGATTCAAAACTACGGAAAAGAGGAATCGATTCACGGATAAGAATTTTATATACTAAAAAAGCCAGAGTAATTACTCTGGCTTTTTTTGTTTTGTATACTTTATTTTAATTATTCACTTCACTCATCGTGTTCACAGTCAATAATGTTCTCAAATTTACTTTTTGATCAATCAATCTATGTAAATCTGCAATAGCGATACGTTCTTGTTGCATTGTATCTCTATCTCTTATAGTTACTGTATTGTCTTCCAAAGTTTGGTGATCTACTGTTACAGAATAAGGAGTCCCGATGGCATCTTGACGACGGTAACGTTTTCCAATTGAATCTTTCTCATCGTAAGTACATAAGAAGTCAAATTTCAATCCGTCGATGATTTCTCTTGCTTTTTCAGGTAAACCATCTTTCTTCGTTAATGGCATAACAGCAACTTTATAAGGAGCTAAAGCAGGAGGTAAATTCAAAACAACTCTTTCTGAACCGTCCTCTAATACTTCGTTTTTATGAGAAGCACTTAAAACAGCTAAGAACATTCTATCTAAACCAACTGAAGTTTCAATTACATAAGGAACATAGTTTTGGTTTAATTCTGGATCAAAATATTGTAATTTTTTACCTGAGAATTGTTCGTGTTGTTTTAAATCGAAATCAGTTCTTGAGTGAATTCCTTCTAATTCTTTGAATCCCATAGGGAAATTGAATTCAATATCTGCAGCAGCATTTGCGTAGTGTGCTAATTTGATATGATCATGGAAACGGTAATGTTGTTCACCTAATCCTAATGCTTTATGCCATTGAATACGCGTATTTTTCCAGTATTCATACCATTTCATTTCTTCACCTGGGCGAACGAAAAATTGCATTTCCATTTGTTCGAATTCACGCATACGGAAGATGAACTGACGAGCAATAATTTCATTTCGGAACGCTTTACCAATTTGAGCAATTCCAAACGGAATTTTCATTCTTCCTGATTTTTGAACGTTCAAGAAGTTTACGAAAATACCTTGAGCCGTTTCAGGACGTAAGTAAATTGTAGAAGCATCTCCAGCAACTGATCCCATTTCTGTAGAGAACATCAAATTGAATTGACGAACATCTGTCCAGTTTTTAGATCCACTGATTGGACAAACAATTTCTAATTCTTCGATCAAGTTTTTTAATCCTTCCAAGTCATTGTTTTCCAAAGTTACACGCATCTTATCTTCGATGTATGTAATTTTCTCAGCGTTACGAAGTACATTTGGGTTTGTCGCTCTAAATTGATCTGCATCAAAAGCATCACCGAATCGTTTCAATCCTTTTTCAACTTCTTTCTCAATTTTTTGACGAATTTTTTCGATGTGCTCTTCTAATAAAACGTCTGCTCTATATCTTTTTTTAGAATCTTTATTATCAATCAATGGATCATTGAAAGCATCAACGTGACCTGAAGCTTTCCAAGTAGTTGGGTGCATGAAAATAGAAGCATCAATACCGACAATGTTTTCATGCATTTGCACCATTGCTTTCCACCAATATGTTTTGATGTTGTTTTTCAATTCAGAACCCAATTGACCATAGTCATAAGTAGCTGCTAAACCATCATATATTTCTGAAGATGGAAATACAAATCCATATTCCTTTGCGTGGGAGATTACCTCCTTTAATTTATCTTCTCTTTGTTCCATAATGCAAAGTTAATCGAAGAATTTATACTAAGATTATTTTAATGTAAAATATCTTATTCATCCTTCGGTTCAAAATTAATCACATAGCCAATATTCAATCCCCACATTTTGAGTTTCGATGTATAGACTTCGGTGTAATAATTTTCATAAATGTATTTATTTGGAAGTGCTGTATAAATGGCGTCATCTTTAATTACAACACCATTGTGATCCAACGCATTCGCATCAAACATATTATTTACATTACAATATTTAAAATCCCCAAAACCTTGTAAAAAACTAGCACTTAATAATAAACGATGTATTGTTTTTCCTGTAATTTTTTTCTTGAAAATATAATTTAAAACGATTTCAGTTCCAACTTCTATACCATAAACAGGATTAAGATTTCGCTGAGCAAGTTTTCGACCTGTCTGATTTTGACTGTTTGGATCATTAAAATTATAAGAGGAAATCGTTCTGAAGTTTGCCAATCCAATTTGTGGAGTTACAAATGCACGAATGGTTTTGATGTCATAACCAATTAACCATTTTGTCCCAATTAAATATTTATTAAAACGACTTTTAAATTCTGAATGAACATTTGTAGTTGGATTATAATCATACAATTGAACTTGCGCTGATTGATATTCTGAGGCAAAAGTTCCAAAACTTGACTTAAATTCAGCAATCATTGGAAAACCAAATACAGGTCTGTATCCAAAGGAAAAGCCAAATCCAACTGCTGTATTCATATTCGGCATGACTGTTTTTACAGGAACATCAATCGGAAGATAAAATGCAAATTGTGATTTTTGAGAAATGCTTTTCAATGAAATGATTAGAGTTAATAGTACAAGAAGTGTTTTCATCGTAATTTTTTTGATAAAGTTATAAATTGACTTCAAAAACTATTCCATTTTGAAAATATTATTTCATTAGAACGTTTATCTTTGTAGAATGAATTTCAGCAACGTACAATTTGTTTTAACCGATATCGAAGGAACAACAACATCAGTTTCTTTTGTATACGAAGTCTTGTTTCCATATTTTCGAAATAACATTCATAAATTAAAGGACTTAACCTCGTTGGATGAGGTGAAAGATGCATTTCAACAAACAATTGAAATCTCAAAAGCAGAAGGAATTACTTTATCGAATGACGATGAAATAATTGCCCAACTTTTAAAATGGAGTTTGGAAGATAAAAAAATCACTCCATTGAAAACCTTACAAGGGATTTTATGGAACGAAGGATATCAATCTGGTGAAATTAAAGGGCATGTTTATGATGAGGTTGCAGATCAATTATTGATTTGGAAACAAAATAACATTCAAATGGGTGTTTTTTCTTCTGGTTCAATTGCTGCTCAAAAATTGATTTTTGGTTACAGTGTTGCAGGCGATTTAACTCCTTATTTTTCAGCTTATTTTGACACAACAACTGGAGGGAAAAGAGAAATAGAAACATATTCTAAAATTGCTACAAAATTAGATCTAGAACCGAGTCAAATTCTTTTCCTATCGGATATAGTTGAAGAATTAGAAGCTGCAAATGAAATTGGATATCAAACTGTTCAATTGGTTCGTCCAGGAACAGATTCAAAATGGGAAAAAACAGTCGCTGATTTTAGCGAAATAGTGATAATAAATTAAAGATTGATTTTTCTTTTTCTTCCCACTTCGAAAGGGGAATGAGGGGGATGATATTTTAAAAGTTAATAATAAAGGTGGAGATTTTCCTCCCCCTAGCCCCCTCCTAAGGGGGAAATGAATAATAAAGATGAGTAAATTCAGAACAATTTGGCCTACTGAAGATAGGTTTGTAGAAGTGATTGACCAACGTAAATTACCGCATGAATTTGTTGTGGTAAAATTGGAAACATACAAAGACGCAGAAATTGCAATCAAAGATATGACTGTTAGAGGTGCTCCTCTCATTGGAGCTACTGCTGCTTACGGTATTTACTTAGCAGTGCGTGAAATGGTTGAAAAAGAATTGGATGGTTCATTTTTAGATCAAGCATTTTCTGATTTACGTGCTTCAAGACCAACGGCTGTTAATTTGTTCTGGGCGTTAGACAAAATGTTAGATGCTTTAGATAATTGCGAAGGAGATTTCTTACAAACAAGTTGGGAAATGGCGCAAGCGATTGTTGAGGAAGATGTAGAAACTTGTCGTATGATTGGAGTTCATGGATTACCTATTATTGAAGAGATTTCAAATCGTAAAAATGGTGAAGTTGTAAACATTTTGACACATTGCAATGCAGGAATGTTAGGCTGTGTAGAATGGGGAACAATCACTTCGCCAATTTATCAAGCGCTTGAAAAAGGAATCAAAGTTCATGTTTGGGTAGACGAAACAAGACCAAGAAATCAAGGTTCAAATTTGACGTGTTACGAATTAACGAAACACGGCGTTCCACATACTTTAATCGTTGATAATGCGGGCGGACATTTGATGCAACATGGTTTTGTAGATATGGTGATTGTTGGAACAGATAGAACAACTCGTCAAGGTGATGTGGCAAATAAAATTGGTACTTACCTAAAAGCCTTAGCAGCGAAAGATAACAATGTACCTTTTTACGTTGCTTTGCCATCGACTACTTTAGATTGGACAATCAACGATGGATTGAAAGAAATTCCAATCGAAGAAAGAAATCAAGATGAGGTTCGTTACATGATTGGAAAAGGTGAAAGTGGAAAAATTGAATCTGTTTTAATTTGTCCTGAAACGACTCAAGCAAGTAATTATGGTTTTGATGTTACTCCAGCAAAATTGGTGACAAAAATCATTACAGAAAGAGGTGTATGTGAAGCTTCTGAAGAAGGATTACTTTCTTTATTTCCTGAGCAAAGAGTAACGGTTTAATAATCTTAATGAATCAAAACAAATTATATATTATTTCTGGGTGCAATGGAGCTGGAAAAACAACTGCTTCATATAATGTTTTACCCGAAATATTAGAGTGTAAAGAATTCGTAAATGCAGATGAAATTGCAAAAGGTTTATCGCCTTTTCAGCCTGAAGCAGTTTCTATTGAGGCAGGTAGAATTATGTTACAACGTATAAATGATTTGTTAGATCAAAATAAGAGTTTTGCATTTGAAACTACACTGTCAACTAAAAGTTATAAAAACAAAATTAAATTAGCTCAATCTAAAGGATACAAGGTTGTGTTGTTGTTTTTTTGGCTTCAAAATGTCTCATTAGCTAAACAGCGTGTTGCGATTAGAGTTGAAGAAGGAGGGCATAATATTGATGATACGATTATAGAAAGAAGATATTTTGGAGGTATCAAAAATTTATTCGATATTTACATACCTTTAGTTGATGATGTAATGATTTTTGACAATTCAGAGGGAAATTATGAATTGGTTGCAGAAAAGGGATTGTATAATGAAATAGAAGTCGTTAATTTCGAAAAGTATAATTTAATTAAAAGTTTGTATAATGAAAAGTAAAGAAGATTTTCAAGAAACTCGAAAAAAAATACTTGAAGGATTAGATTTGTCTTATAAAAAATTGATTGAATCAAAAAAGAAGAATAATTCTTACATTGTAGTTTTGAAAGATAACAAAATAGTTAAAATCAAACCCTAATAATAGTTTTAAAATATATTTATATTAGAATGCTATCCATTTGGGTAGCATTCTTTTTTATAATAAAGACATGAAAATTGAATTTTCAAAAAATACTACTTCTTTCAAACATGCTGGAAATTTAACCGAATTTCCAAGAGAGTTATTTGAGCTGGAAGACACCTTAGAATTGTTGGATTTATCCAATAATCAATTGAGTGAATTGCCCTCAGATTTTGATCGTTTTAAAAAGTTGAAAATTGCATTTTTTTCTGATAATTTGTTTACAGAATTACCTGAAGTTTTAGGTAAATGTCCGAATTTGACAATGATTGGTTTTAAGTCGAATTTGATTCAAAATGTTTCGGAGCAATCATTGCCGAAACAACTTCAATGGCTAATCTTAACCAATAATAAGATTCAATTACTGCCTAATTCAATTGGAAATTGCGAAAAACTTCAAAAAGTTGCCTTGGCTGGTAATAAAATCAAGGAGCTTCCAAATTCCATGGCGAATTGTAAAAACTTGCAATTACTTCGAATTTCAGCAAATGAATTAAAAGAATTGCCACTTTGGTTAATAGAATTACCTCGTCTAACGTGGTTGGCTTTTTCGGGAAATCCATGTACATTCAAACCTGATTTTTCAAATGAAATTGAAGCTATTGATTGGGCTAAAATTGATCAAAAAGAAATCTTAGGTCAAGGTGCTTCTGGGATCATTTCAAAGGCTATTTTAAGAGATGAAATTGAAGAAGAAGTTGCTGTTAAAATTTTCAAAGGCGAAGTGACAAGTGATGGTTATCCAGAAGATGAATTAGCAACATGTTTAGCAGTTGGTCGCCATCCGAATTTAGTTCTTTTGAAAGGAAAAATTGTCAATCATTCAGAAGGAAAAGAAGGGATTGTTTTAGAATTAATTCCTCCTACTTATAAAGTTTTGGGAAATCCACCTTCATTTGAAAGTTGTACTCGAGATGTATTTCCAGAAGATTTTAAACTTTCTTCAGAACAAAAAGAACGCATTCTTTCCGGTGTAAAATCAGCGATGGATCATTTGCATTCGAAAGGAATTTTACATGGAGATTTGTATGCACACAATACCTTGTTCAACGAAGAAGGTCATGCATTTTTTGGAGATTTTGGAGCGGCCACTTTTTTTGATATTCATCATCCAACTGCAGAATTATTAAAGGCTTTAGATTACCGAGCATATCAATGTTTGGTAGAAGATTTAGATTAAATTTTCTCTTCTAAACAAGAATTTTCTCCAATTAACGTTGTACTTTCGTGATAATGACTCGAAAATTTCGTTTATGGGATATTTTTGCTGCTACTTTAGGGTTTGTTTTTACCCTATGGTTGACTTCGTTTGCAGCAATTTCTCAAGAAACAAGTTATCGAGAACAGGTTTATTCTCAAAAGGTTGACACAATTACCTTAGATAGTTTAACCATTTATCCCAATTCGCTAAAAGTTATTTGTTTAGGTGGTTCGATGGTTCAATTAACACGATCGGATTATGATTTAGATTTAACAAAAAACAAACTCATCCTTTTTTCAAAATGTGGTGATTCTGTGAAGATTTCATACCGTGTTTTGCCAATGAATCTTCGAAAAGTATATGGAAATAGAGATACCAATCAAATTTACAATCCTCAAAAAGGCGATAGAGAAAAGTTTTTGATTGAAGATAAATATTCGTCAACTGATATTTTTGGAAATACTGGAATCACCAAAACAGGTAGTATTTCAAGAGGTGTTTCTTTTGGTAACAATCAAAATTTATCGGTAAATTCTTCATTAAACTTAGAATTATCGGGTGATCTAGCTCCTAATTTGAAAATTCTAGCTTCTGTTTCGGATGATAATTTACCAATACAAGCAGATGGAAATACCAATAAATTACAAGAATTTGATCAGGTTTTTATTCAAGTATATAATGATCGTTTTAAGTTAATTGCTGGAGATTTTTGGTTGAAAAAACCTACAGGTTATTTTATGACTTATCGAAAAAGAGCTCAAGGTTTAACAACTGAATATCAATGGGGAGAAGATTCTTTGCATAGATGGAAAACTCAAGTAAGTGGCGCATTATCTAAAGGGAAATTTAACCGACAAATTATACAAGGAATTGAAGGAAATCAAGGTCCTTATAGATTAACTGGTGTTGAAAATGAGCCGTATATTATTGTTTTGTCAGGAACAGAAAATGTATTTATTGACGGTCGATTATTAAAGCGTGGACAAGAGTTTGATTATACGATAAATTACAATACTTCCGAATTAATTTTCACTTCAAGAAATCAGATTACGAAAGATTCTCGTATTGTTGTTGAATTTCAATATACAGCTCAAAATTATGCACGTTCCTTATTTCAAAGTTCGACCACTTACTCATCTGAAAAATTGAATTTTTGGTTGAATTTATATTCAGAGCAAGATGCTAAAAATCAGCCTTTACAGCAACAACTCTCACTGAGTCAAAAGCAATTATTAGCTGGTATTGGAGATGATTTATTAGCTGCAAGAACATTGAGTATTGACTCAGTTGGTTATTTGGACAATCAAATCTTGTATGCTTTGAGAGATTCATTGGGATACGATTCTGTTTTGGTTTTCACTGCGAATAAAGATTCTGCTTTATGCAAGGCAACTTTTCAATTTGTAGGTCAAGGAAAAGGGGATTATAAGTTTAGTTATTTTGGACCTTTTGGAAAAGTCTATAAATGGGTTGCGCCAATCGGTGGTGTTTCACAAGGCGATTTTGCGCCTTTCAAGTTAATTTATACTCCAAAACAAAAACAATTGTATGCATCTGGAGTTTCCTATCTATTAACCAAAAAGTTAAAGTTTGATACCGAAGTTGCCTATTCTAAAAATGATTTGAATACTTTTTCTACGTTAGACGGAAAAGATGATGCTGGAGTAGCAGTTCGATCAAGACTAATCGGAACTGTTCCGCTCGGAAATAAAGAAACTTCAAAATGGGAATTAGAATCTAAAGTAGAAATCGAGTCGTTGGATAAAAATTTCAGTCCAATTGAACAATATCGAGCAGTTGAATTTGACCGTGATTGGAATACTCGTGATAAAGGTTATTTAGGGAATCAATTAGCATCGACGTTAGGTACTAATTTCAAAAATAGATCGTACGGAAATATTAACCTAGAAGGTCAACAATTTTTGATTGGAACGAATTACAATGGTTTTAGAGGAAAAACGTCTGGTAAATGGAATCAAAAAGGATTTTCTTCGACTTGGGATGGTAGTTATTTAGTGAGTCAAGCGATTGATAAAAATGAATTCGTTCGACATAAAGTAGATGTTTCAAAGTCATTTAATGCTTTACGAATTGGATTTAAAGATGATCATGAGTTGAATAATTATAAATCTCCTCAGTTGTTACAATTGACGAGTTATCAATTTTATGATTATCAATTTTATTTAGCCAGTGGAGATTCAACGAATAACAATTTCAAAATCTTTTATAGAGAACGCTTCGATCAACGTTCAGATAGTTCACGCTTAACTCCAGTAGCAAAAGCAAGAACAGCAGGAGGTGAAATAAAAATCATGAAACTAAAAAATCAATCTTTAAATATTGTCACAAGTTACCGTGAATTGAAAGTATTGAATTCGAATCTATTAAATCAAACTCCTGAAAATACACTTTTAGGAAGAATTGATTATGAATTAAAAGCTTGGAAAGGCGCTGTTACTTGGAATAATTTTTACGAGATAGGTTCAGGTTTGGAATTAAAAAGAGAAATTGTTTACATCAAAGTAAATGACGGACAAGGAATTTATACTTGGATTGATTACAATGGTGATGGAGTGAAGGATTTGAATGAATTTGAAATTGCTCAATACATCGATCAGGCGAGTTATATTCGGATTTTTTCTCCTAGTAATCAATACACTAAAACGTATTCAAATGAATTAAATCAAGGTTTATTTTTGAAACCAGAACGAATTTGGTCATCAAAGAAATCTATTTTTTTCAGAGTAATTACGAAATTTTCAAATCAAGCTAAAATCAGAATTAATCGGAAAACGAATCTTTTTCAAGGAGCAGAAGCTTTTAATCCATTTTCATCTACCATTCAAGATGTCAACTTATTAGCGACAACTTCAAATATTCGAAACACTTTATTCTTCAATCGGAATTCCAGTATTTTCGGAGGTGAATTCACCAATCAAGATACAAGAAGTAAAAATTTACTAGCAAGTGGATTTGATTCTAAGCAAAATACATACGAAGAAGTTGCATTAAGAGCAAATATTAAAAAAGTAATAACATTAGAAGCTACAGCTCAAAAAGGGATAAAAGTTTCAAAAGTTGATTACACTTCAGGAAGAGATTTTTATTTGAATTATTACTTCATAAAACCAAGCATTATTTTTCAGCCAACAACCACTTTTAGGATCTCAATTGATGGTCGATATTCCAACAAATTAAACGCAAAAGAATACGGTGGAGATACCTCTATCGTTCATGAATTGGGAACTTCATTTAAATTCAATCAAGCTGAAAAAGGGAGTTTTCAAGGAACCTTTAGTATGATTAATATCAAATATTCAGGAAATCAAAATTCAGCTTTAGGATTTGAAATGTTAGAAGCACTTCGTCCAGGTGTCAATTACACTTGGAATCTGAGTTACCAACGTTCTGTATCTCAAAAATTACAAATCTCTTTTCAATACAACGGACGTAAATCTATCGGAAACAGAACGATACATTCTGGCGGGATGGAGGTGAGAGCGTTTTTCTAAAGTATTTGATTTTACATCTTTTCCCTTGAGAATAAAAGAGGATGACAATGAAAAAATCGTTGAATTTAAAGATTAATCTATTGTATTACCTTTCTACTCACTTTTACCACTAATTTTCTTGGCATTAATCGAACAAAGAATGCTAAAGCTTGATTAATAAAGCCATGAATTGCAACTGGTTTTCCTTTTAACATTGCTTTGTAACCATATTCAGCTACTTCTTTAGAACTTGGTAATTTTTTCCCTTTGAATAACGAACTGTTTTCAGCTGATGCTGCTGCCATAAAACCACTTTCAGTAGCTCCAGGACAAAGCGCTGTTACAGTTACACCGAATTCTCTAACTTCATTATCAACAGCTTCTGAAAAACTCAAAACATAAGGTTTAGTAGCACAGTAAACAGCCATCGTTGGGCCAGGAACAAATGCTGCAGTGGAAGCTACGTTCATAATCTTACCACTTTTACGTTTCAACATGTCTTTTAAATACAATTTGCTTAATTGAGTCAACGCTGTGATATTTAAATTGATCATTTGGTACTCTTTTTCCCAACTTGTTTCAGAAAACATTCCGTATTCTCCAAAACCAGCATTGTTGATTAAGTAATCTACTTGAATTCCTTTTTCAGTAGTTTCATTAAATACTTCTAAAGCAGCATCTACAACAGATAAATCTTTTCCAATCGTATAAACTGAAACATTGAATTGTTTTTCTAACTCAACTTTTAATTCATCTAATTTTGCTTTATTTCGAGCAACTAACACTAAATTTCCACCTTTTTCAGCGTGAATTTTCGCTAATTCATAACCAATTCCACTTGATGCTCCTGTAATTAATGCTGTTTTCATTTTGCTCAAAATTTATAGATTTAAAGTTATAAATAATAAGTCAACCATCTCATAATAATATGAAATGGTTGACTAAAATAATTAAGCTTTTGCTTTCACTTTTTTCCCAATGAAATACAATAATTCTCCTGCAACGATAATGTGCATTACATTTAACACCATCGCATAACCAAATGTTACTTTTGGAATATTTGTAAATGGACTAATAAGAGATAAAGCCACTAAAACAATCGAAACGATTCTGAAAATTTTAAATCCATTAGAAGTATATTTTTCAATGAAATAAAAAACGATACTTCCAATAATAGAAGGTAAAATACTTGATATCACTATCGGTGCAATCGTTAAAGGTGTATTTGGTTGAATATGAATTGTATCAACTAATACTCTTGCAGCATGGAAAATATAAAATAAAATAGCATTGAAGATGGCAGATGCTCCACCAGCTATTAATCCTGCTGTGATAATTTGCTTGAAATTTAATTTTGTATGCATTTGTTTTTGTTTTAATTTATTTCACTTTGTATTTGTTTAAAAATCGTTTTTAAGTCAACTAATAATTCTTCATTTGTAATTCCTTGTTGAAAATCAAAATTTTTGTAAAATTCGGGTAGAGAAAAAGTCGCAATTATTTTCGCACCTGAATATGGAAATAACATTTTTGCAGATTCCAAAACAGTAGCTCCACCTCTTGCACCTGGCGAAGTTGACATTAATAACATCGATTTGCCATTAAACGTTTTTCGGTCTTTGATTCGAGAAGTCCAATCTAATAAGTTTTTTAAGCCAACATTGAATGAACCATTATTTTCAGCAAGAGAAATAACGATTAAATCAGTAGTATCTATTTGATTCGCAAATTCAGTTATTTCGTTTGGTATTCCCAATTCGGTTTCTTTATCGATACTATATAATGTTAGATCTAATTGGCTGATATCAATTTTTGAAATAGATGCATTTTCAAATAATTCAGCTGTATAAAAGGCTAATGCTTTATTTATTGAGTTTTTGGAATTACTCCCTCCAATTGCAAGTATTTTCATTTTATTTATTTTAAAACTGTTGCATTAAACTAAAATATTCAACACTTTTTTTCAATTGATACAAAGGAAGTGTAGGCATTAATTCTCTTACTTTCACTTCGTCAATATCTTTAAAAATTAATATTGCTCCGTTTTTTGTTTCTCTAAGAAAAAGGTGTTCTAAAATACCTTCTGCTTTCCACTGTGCAACAACTTCTTGTTCGTGTTTGATTATTTCTTGAAAGTTATTAGGGATATTCTCCATATCCAATGTTAAAATTGCTTGAATTCTATTCATGATCTTGTTTATTAAATCTTTGTTGTATTCTATTATTCATTTATTTTTTTGATATTTATTAGAGCTGGAGTATATTGATCGTACTGCTTTACGATTAACTATTTATTTCTCTTTTAGAATTCGCTCTACTTCTTGTCATTGGTGCCATTACAAGTCTGTTTTTTAACTCTAATTCACCAATTTTAAATTTTTCTAATAATTTCATCTTTTAACTTTTAATTCTAAACTATAAACTTATTTCCCCCATTTTCCCCATCTGATAATCATTCACCACTTGTTGAATTTGTTCCATTGAATTCATTACAAACGAAGCATATCCAACAATCGGTTCATTTAAAGGGAAACCTCCCAAAACGATAATTCTTGCTGGATTTTTAGTTTTGATTTGAATTTTTTCACCTTCAAAACTCATTTTGGTCATTGAAGTTGGTTGTAACACTTTACCATCAATTTCAATCTCTCCTTCTATTACATAAATCCCACTTGTATAATCTGTTTCTATAGGTAGTTCAAATTCTTTATTTGTTGGAATTTGAATATCAAATATCATCGCAGGAGAAAGTGAAGTTACAGGAGATTTTTTTCCTTTCAATTCGCCTACAACAATTTTGTATTCTATATCGTTTTCAACTAAAACTGGAAATTGATCTTTTGAATAATGAAAAAAGTCAGGTTCAATGAATTTATCTTTTGCAGGAAGAGAAATCCAAAATTGTAATCCGTGAACTTGTTCATTTTCCGTTCCAACTTCGTCTAGCCCTTCTGCATGAATAATTCCTTTACCTGCTTGCATCCATGCCAAATCGCCACTTTGTATCAAAGCTTCGTGACCATAACTATCAAGATGACGGTTACTTCCTTCCAATAAATAAGTAATCGTTGCAATTCCTGCATGTGGGTGAGGAGGAACACCTTTGAAATCTGGAGATTTTTTGAATGGGCCAAAGTGATCTAAAAATACGAATGGATCTAAATCTCCAATGGTACTCGGTATGACTTGTCGCACATACGGTCCCATACTTTTGCTGATCGGAGCTTTGAATGATGCTATAATTTTCTTTTCCATTTTCTTAATTAGTTATATGTACAACTATTAGTGTAATTTTTTTTAACTTCTAATTTTATCTAATAATTCATTTAATTGAATCGCTTCATTTTCCGTTAATTTGGTAATGTTATGATCGAATTTTATTAATTCAGTATCTAATATTTTTAATTTTTCTAACCCTAATTCTGTGATTGAAATTTCATATTCTCTTTTATCTTTTGAAGATTGAGCAACAGAAATTAATTGTTTAGTGACTAGTTTTTTGACGATTAAAGTCAAGTTTGATTTAGGAGCAACCATTCTACTTAATACATCTTTTTGACACATACATTCAGGATGTTTTCCTCTTAAAATGCGAAGCACATTGAATTGCTCATGCGTTAAATCGTAAGGTTTTAAGTAAGAAGAGATTTGATTATAGATAAAATTTGCAGTAAACAAAATATTAATGTTAGCCTTAATGACCACATTATTAAACTTTTTCTGCTGTAAATCTTGTTCTAACTTTCCCATTTTTTCACTCTAATAATTTCAAATTTATAAATAATAGTTATATGTACAACTATTATTTTGAATTTTATTTTCATTATATTTAAAAATCAATTAATGAATGATGAAAACAAGCGACTTAATAAATCTTATTGTAATTAATTTCGAACAAAAAGCAGATGAAAATCGAGCAATAAGTGCTTCGAACTACATGAAAGGAAAATTTACTTTTTATGGCGTCGATGCAACAACTCGAAAAGCAATTCAAAAAGAATGGTTTACACTTTTAAAACAAAATGAAAAGTCAATTAATCGCTGGGAGATTGTTCGTGAATTATGGGAAAAAGAATGCCGTGAACTGCATTATGTAGCGATAGACTGGATGAATTCGTGGAAAAAAGAAACGCTTCAAAAAGAAGATATCGAGCAATTTGAATGGTTAATAACCAATCATTCTTGGTGGGATTCGGTTGATAGTATTGCTAGTAATGTTTTAGGAACCTATTTCAAACAATTTCCTGATCAAGTAGAAAATGTAATTCGAGAATGGCGCAATAATTCAAATATGTGGTTGAATAGAAGTTGTTTAATTTATCAATTGAAATATAAAAAGGATGTAGATTTTCAATTATTAAAAAGTTTAATTCAGCAATATCAACCAGTGAAAGAATTTTTTATTCAGAAAGCAATTGGTTGGTCCTTGCGTCAATATTCAAAATTTAACCCAGATGGAGTTCGGGATTTTATAGAAGAAATCAATTTGCAAGGCTTAGCAAGAAGGGAAGGCGCGAAATATTTAAGTAATTGATTGTAGATTTGGAGATTGCAGATTATAAATTATTCAGATCCAAACCTTTGCACCTTCCGAACAATTTTGACAAATGTCAATTTGATTTCGATGGGTTAAAACAGAAGTTCTAAATTGATGATAGCGTTTATCTTTCCAAATAGTAGTGAAATCAGTTGTTTTTAATGAACCAAGTACATGTTGTGCATCTTTATCGAAACAACATGGAACAATTGAGCCATCCCAAGTGATTACGGAGCTGCTCCACATTCTCCAGCAATGATTTCCTACTTTATATTTTAGCGTAAACGTTCCGTCTTTTAATTTCTTATAACGAGCGTACGATTCGTTTTCAGGCATTAAGACATTTCCGTTTTTGTAATCGTAGAATTGCGCCGTTTTCAAACGAACATCTTTGATGCCTAATTCATTTGCTAATTTGTATAAATCATCAATTTCATGTTCGTTTTGCTTCACCACCAAAAATTGGAAAATCAAATGAGGAGTTTGAGAATTGGCTTCTTTTTTAGCTTTGATAATTTCTTTTGTTCCTTCAATTACCTTATAGAGTTGACCAGAAATACGATAATTTTCATATGTTTTTTGTGTCAATCCATCAATGGAAATAATCAATCGATCCAAACCTGATTCAACTATTTCTTTTGCTTTTTTAGCATCAATGAAATGAGCATTTGTGGATGTTGCAGTGTAAATCTTGTGTTGTTTCGCTTCTTTAATTAAGTCTAAAAATTGGGGATGTAAAAAAGGTTCACCTTGAAAATAATAATTAATATAAAAAACCTGTTTTCCAACTGAAACCAACATTTTTTTATGAAACTCTAAATCCAATTTTCCAGTAGCTCGCGTGAATTGCTTCAAGCCACTCGGACACTCAGGACAAGCTAAATTACATGCTGTTGTTGGTTCAATACTCAAAGCATACGGCAAACCTTTATGAAAAGATCTCTTTGAAATTTTAGAAAGGATATAGGATAACTTTAAAAGTATCAAATTCACAATCCTCGAAAAAGAGACATGTGAAGCAATGTTTAAACTATCCTTAAATTTTGACATGGTTGTAAAAATACGAAATAACTATATGTCTTTCCTAAACACCCCAAATACAAAATTTTGAACCGTATCAAAAGGCGTTGGATGATCAACAAGAAATGATTCTATTTTTTCAAATCCATTCGTGAACAAATTAGAAAGTGAATCTTCAGTATATTGAGTGATTTCTATTCCACTGCATTTTAAAGGGCCATTGTCTGAAAAAGTTCCAATTGATAGAATACCATTTGAATTAATTGAAGCTTGAACAAGTTGCACATAACTTTGAATTTCTTCTTTATTCGTTAAAAAATGAAAAGCAGCTCGATCATGCCAAAAGTCATATTTTTCTGTCGGTTCAAATTTGCTGATATCACTTACAATCCAGCTGACTTTGTTAGCATTTTCACCTAAACGAATTTTAGCTCGTTCGATCGCCGCTTCTGAAATATCTAGTACACTAATATTCGTATAGCCTAATTTTATTAAATGATCCACTAAAAAACTATCACCACCTCCAATGTCGATAATTTTAGCATCGAATGATTTTACGTACTTTGAAATTAAATCCAAAGAAGTCTGAGGAACAGGTTGGTACCAACTAACTTCATTTAACTGTTTTGTTTGATAAATGTTTTCCCAGTGTTTTTTTCTTTCTTGATTTTCCATCGAATTACCAATTTAATAGACATGTATACTTTCACTAAAATTAAGATAAATACATAGAATAGAAGAAATATCTATCGTTTATTTTTGAAACAAATAATCAATTTATGAAAGCAACCAAAATTTGTCTATTAATTAGCATAGTGCTAAATTTCTATAGTTATTCGCAAGAGCTAATTGAAAAATCAGAAAAAGAAAAATTATTAGAAGCAAGGATTCCAACTTGGGTTATTCCTGTTTTGGATAAAGTTCATTTTAGTGATACATATTATATTTCGGATACTATAAATCCTTTCTATTTGGAATCGGATTTTACAGGCGATAATGTCGATGATATCGTACTTTTTATTATCAATAAACAAAATAATAAATCTGGAATTGTGATCATTAATGGAAAGACCAATATCAGTTTTATTTACGGTGCAGGAAAAGATTTTGGAATGGGAGACAATATGAGCTGGGTTAAAATTTGGAATGTTTGTCGAGATAAATCGATTACATCATTAAAAGATGGTATAGTAGAAATGAATTTTAAAAATCCAGCTATCAAGGTTGTAAGAAATGAATCAATCGCTGCCTATTTTTATTGGACAGGAAAAAAATACAAGACCTATAATCAGGCTTTATAGGTCTTGTATACCAATTTATTTTTCGTTCATTCCGTTTGGTTTGCAGCAATCAGGTAGTTTACTGATACCTTCCTTATTCGCTATTACTTCATCAGCATCATATCCCAAATCACTGATTTTCTTTTTGATTTCAGTTAATGATATTTTTGATGATTTGAATTTGACAGTTACTTTTTTTGTCACTAAATCTAGTTCCGCAAATGTAACTCCTTTGGTATAATTCAACAATTCTTCAATTCGTTCTTTGCAATCACCACATTGCGCTGAAGTTTGAATAATTGCTGTTTCACTAGAAGCTTTTTTATCTTGTGTTTTTGCTGTTTGAAATCCCATCAAACAAATAAATAGAAATATAATGTTTTTCATATTTTAACTTTTTTTCTGCTTAATTGAATATCGAACTCCAGCATAAACATTGATTCCCATAATTGGTCCCCACACTCTTGTAGCGTCAAAATTTGAACCAAAAGGATTTGCTGCATCGATAATCGGATTTTTTTGTTTGAAGTTGGTTAAGTTTTCTCCACCCAAATAGAAATCCCAACGTTTGAAAATATGTGTGATTTGCCCATTTAACATTGGAAATATTTTACTTTCATTATTGGCGGTTATTGTGCCATCTGGTAAAAATGATTCTGCTAAACGTATCTGTCCATAAACAGAGGTAGTGAAACTCATTTCCCAACGTTTATTTCTTGTTTTATAATTGGTTGTAAAAAGGAAGCGATGTTTGGGAATCATTACTTGTTGTTGCATAATCCCACCATAAGTAGATTTTACATCTAAATTTTTATAGGCGAATCGAACATCAAAGTTTTTGATTGGCTCAATACTCCATTCAACTTGGAAACTATTTGCAATTGATTTTCCTTGTAAATTTCTAAAAACGATCGCATTTACATTTTGATCACGATCTACGATTAACTGATTTACAAAATAGGTCGAATAGAAATCGAAAACCACACTGCTTTTTCGTTGAAACAACTTCATTTCTTGCACCAATGAACCACCAATATTCCATGAAATTTCAGGTTTTAATGTTTGTTGAATAATCCAATTTTTCGAACTAGCCAAAAGCGATAAATTATCAATTGCAAAATTGGGAACACGCCATCCTTTACCAATTGTAAAACGAAGATCAGTTCGTTCAGTCAATGAATATTTTGAATGAATTCTGGGTGAAAATTGCCAACCGAATAAATTATGGTAATCAACTCTAGCTCCAACTACATTTGATAAACGATTATTCATATAGGTATATTCAGCAAAAGCCCCTGGAACAATTTCTATTCGATCTTGTTTGATAGAATCTAAATGTTGCTGAATGTCAGCATAAACGATATTTGTACCTAATTTGATTTTGTGATCTGTCGTACCAATTATTCCATCGAAAATAGCGTTGATATAGCCCCTTTTTTCCAAACCATTAAAATTTCGATTTCCAAATTTTGCAGTAATGTCTTGGTATTTGAAATTATATACGATACCAATTGATTGATAAGGTTTCTTGTCAAAAATAAATCCAGTTTTAGCAAAAACATCCGCATGATTTGATTGAATGTAAACACCATATTTACCATCATTCACTTTTCTATCAAAACCTATTTGACCTCCTAATTTAGTATCTGAATATACATTAAAGCCAAATTGAGACTCGAACTTTTTTCCATAATATTGCCAACGATTCATAAAAGCATAATTTGTGCCTTTTGGTAAATCTCGAAAACCGTCTTTATTTCCATCCATTTCACCTAACATAGTTGATGCATGCGCAAACCATCCAGTACTCCATTTTTCATTCAATTTTTTTCCGGAATTCAAATTCAATTCTTCACGACCAAAAATATTTGTGTAAAAATTGACAAACAACTTCTCCATGTTTGTCGGCTTTTTCAATTCCAGATTAATTAATCCAGCCATTGATTCGTAACCATTAACAACATTTCCTGTTCCTTTCGTGATTTGAATCGACTCTACCCAAGTACCCGGAATAGAATTTAATCCATACGAACTTTCTAAACCTCTTAAATAAGGAATATTCTCCAATTGAATTTGCGTATAGACTCCATCCAATCCAAGCAATTGAATTTTTTTTGCACCTGAAACGGCATCAGTCATATTCACATCAACAGAAGCATTTGTTTCGAATGATTCAGATAAATTACAACACGCAGCTTTCCGAAGTTCGCCAGATCCTATTTCTTCAACTTCTAATATTTTTAACTTCCCGATGCCATGATTCTCTTTTCTATAAGCAATCACAACTTCTTCTAGAACATCGTCCGAGAATAGCAGAAAATCAATTGATTTGAAACGGTCTTCTTTTGTTACTACTAATGTATCATTATGATATCCATTCATTTGAATTACTAAAGTATCTGGTAATTCTTTTGGTAGAATTAATTCAAAGCGACCTTCAGCATCGGAGAATGTTCCTGTTTTTGCATTTAATAAACGGACATTAGCACCAATTAACGATTCTTTTTTCTTCTGATTTGTTCCGAAAATAGTTCCTTTTAATTGAGAATATGAATATGAAATTGAAAAATGGAATAGTATAATAACTAGTATTTTCATCTATTTTCGTTCATATTGACAACATTCATGTAAAGCTGAATAAGCTTCATCATCACCTTTATATTTCACATTGTCGTATCCAACACTTGCAATGTTTTTTTCGATTTGATCTAATGAAATTTTTGATGTTTCATAACTGATTTTCATAAGTTTGGTGTCAGAGTTCCAATCAGCTTTTTGAACTCCTTCTACTTTTAATGAATTTTCAATCGTTTCTTTGCACATATCGCAATTTCCCCAAACTTTAAAAGTTGACGTTGCGATACCGTTTTCTACAACTGTTTTAGTTGCAGGTATTTTTTCTTTTGTTTCAGTTGTTGAACAAGAATTTAATGAAATAAGCGTTAAGCCTAATATGCTGAATATAAGTGTTATTTTTTTCATGATAATATTATTTAATGTTTTACAAACGTTGTGCTTAATGCACAATAGTTAAAATGACCATTAGAATAGTCTATAAATAATATTGAATCAAATAACTAAAACGCGATTTTTTATAAAAAGAGGAATCTTGTAATTTGGCGGAGGGGCATGATAATTAGTAGCGATTTCAGATTTTGAAGTTACTTCATTAATTAAAACATTAAATTCTGAAGTAATTAAAACTGAACTAATTATATTAACAGACATTTTTAAGTCTGATGATTGAACATGTTTTTCTTTTAACTTAATAAATGTTGATTGATCGTGACAACAGCCTTTAGAGCTTTTTTTAACTCCGCAACATCCAATTTCGTTTGAAGTTTGAGCAATTGATATGCTGATTAATTTTCCGCTACAATAATGCATGTTCAAATTCACACCTGATATTATTGTCAAGTAGAATATTGAAAAAGCAATAAGTGCGAATTTCTTCATGTTTAAAATTGAATTTATCAAACTTACTATTTTTTATCGTTAAAAATAAATTTTCAATCAATCTTTAAGTTAATTTTGTGTAAAAATCAAAAACAATGAACGTTCCAGTTACAGTATATGCAGAAATGACACCGAATCCGAATACGATGAAGTTTGTGGCGAACAAATATTTATTGATTACAGGTGATTCAGTAGAATTTACATCAAGAGCAGAAGCAAAAGGATTTTCACCTTTAGCTGAAGAATTATTTAATTTTCCTTTTGTAAAAGGAGTTTTTATCGCGGCTAACTTTGTTACCATTACAAAATCGGAAGATATTTCTTGGGATTTTGTTCAAATGGAATTACGTGAATTTGTGAAAGAATATCTTTCTTTTGGAAAAGATGTTTTAGTAATGATGCCAGCTCCAAAACCAGTTGAAGTAAAACAAGAGGATAATCAACCAAAGAAAGTTTACGAACCGAGTGAATTTGATGAAGCGATTGTTGCTTTATTAGATGAATATGTTCGTCCAGCAGTAGAAAATGATGGTGGAGCAATCGATTTCAGAAGTTACGAAGATGGTGTTGTAACAGTTGTTATGAGAGGTGCTTGTTCAGGTTGCCCTTCTTCAACTGCAACTTTAAAAGGAGGTATTGAAAACCTTCTAAAACAACATATTCCAGAAGTTAAAGAAGTGGTTGCTGAGGCAATGTAGTCTTCGGCTCCGCTCAGACTACAAAGGTTCCGCTCAGTTTGCGTCGATGTAGACTGAGCAGAGTCTTATTTGTGGACTGAGCGTAGTCGAAGTCCAATTAAATAAAGAGTGCTTTTAATTCTGATGCATCGCTTGGATTCATTTTTCCAGCTAAAATCAAACTCAATTGTTTTCTTCTTAATGCACCTTCGTATCTAGATTTTTCTTCCTCAGTTTCAGGTATTAATTCAGGTACTTGTATTGGTCCACCGTGTTGATCTACAGCAACAAATGTGTAGATCGCCTCATTAGATTTACGTTTATTACCTGTTACTTGATCTTCTACAAAAACATCAACAAAAACTTCCATTGAAGAGTTAAATGCGCGAGAAACTTTAGCTTCCAAAGTTACAATTGCTGAATGAGCAATAGGTTCTTGAAAAGAAACGTTGTTTACTGAAGCTGTAACTACAACTCTTCTGCAATGTCTATGAGCAGAAACACTTGCGATGACATCCATCCAAGCTAATAGTTGACCACCAAATAAATTTCCTAAAGTGTTTGTGTCATTAGGTAAAACAACTTTCGTTGTCACAGATAAAGTTTCAGATGCTTTTCTCGCTTTCATTTTGATAAAATTTAACACCTCAAAATTACTTATTCTAGATGCAATAAATTCAATTGGTCTAACAATAATTAAATTTTCTTTTGAAAGGATAAAATTATGACCTTAAAAAAATCATTCAGGATGAATATTGCTTACATTTGTATCCAAAATTTCAATACGGTTAGTAAAATATGTCAATCGGAGCAAAAATTAAGACGTATATTGTTTTTACAAAATTTCGTTTATCTGCATTAGTTATTCTTTCAGCTTTGTCAGGATATTTATTTGCAAATGGAAATGATACGAAAGAAATAATTTTACTTTTAGTAGGTGGGTTATTGGTAACGGCAGCTTCAAATGGTTCAAATCAAATTTGGGAAAAAGAATTAGATAAATTGATGAAGCGAACTGAAAACAGACCGCTTCCTCAAGATAACATGTCAGTAAATGAAGCAGTTGCAGTTGTGATTATTTGTTTACTAGTAGGTACATATATGTTGTACTTAATTAATTTACCATCTGCTGTTTTAGGGTTGTTTGCTTACATCATGTATGTTTTTATGTACACCCCTTTAAAGCGAATCACTTCATGGGCAGTATTTGTCGGAGCGTTTCCAGGTGCTATTCCTCCAATGTTAGGAGCTGTTGCAGCTACAGGAAAATTTGGTTATTTACCAGGTGTTTTGTTCTTTGTACAATTTATCTGGCAATTCCCTCATTTTTGGGCGATTGCATGGGTTGTTTACGATGATTACAAAGCCGGTGGTTTTTCGTTATTACCTTCTAAACATGGAAAGTCAAAGAACTCTGCATATCAAATTGCGATTTACTCATTACTTTTAATACCTTTTAGTTTATTGCCTTGGTTGTTGAATTGGACAAGCGATATTACACTATATGTTGGAGTTGTGATGGGAACACTTTTCTTCCTTCAATCCTATAAATTATTAATTTCTTTAGAAGATAAAGATGCAAAAAGATTGATGTTTGCGTCGTTTATATATTTACCAATCATGCAGTTTTTGTATGTGTTTGATCGTAATTCAGATGCAATTGCTGCTTACATTAAAACGCTCGTATAATGAAACAAGAGTTTGATAATGAACTTTCTCCAGAGGTAAAAGAGAAAATGAGAAAAAACCTGATTTATCTTTTGATGTTCAGTGTTTTCATGGTGTTTGCAGGATTGTCTTCAGGATACATCGTATCAATGGGCGATACTTTTTGGCTGAAATATACGATGCCACCAGCATTTTGGATAAGTACAGCTGTTATTGTTTTGAGTAGTTTATTTGTTCATATTGGAATAAAATATGCTAAAAAAGACAATTTGAAAATGGCGAAGATTTTTGTTGTGACTTCATTTCTATTAGGTTTATCTTTTGTTTATTTTCAATTTAAAGGGTATAATCAATTATCTGAACAAGGAATTCATGCTGTAAATAATCACATTATTGTTACAGAAGGAAGATATGGAGATTACTTCGAAGTTAAATATAAAGGTCAATTCGTAGATGTAAATTGCAATGATTATTATGTAAGTGGACACAAAATGTCAGTTTCACAATTTTCTGAATTGCAAAATTTCATGGCGCAATTTGAAGGATATGAAAGAGGTAAAAATCTTACTATCTCTAATTATGGTAAAGATTTCATTCTATATTTTAAACAACAGCCTTTAGCTTTAATCAATGGTAAATTGACAACAGTTGATGGAAAAGAATTACAATTTGTTGATTTATACCGTTTACAGACTTTAGCTGTAAATATTGGTGATTCAAGAGGTGATTTCTTTGTTAAAGGAGAAATTGGTAAAGATTTCCATATCTATTACAAAGGAAAAGAATTAGATTACAAAAACAGAGAGCTTTATTACAAAGGAAGAGTCTTATCAAAATACTATCAAATTAAAGTAATGGAAACAGCTGATACAGCTACTTCTTATTTGTATATTATTACCGTTTTACATTTATTGCATATTATTTTCACATTAATGTATACTGGTAAAATGACAGTATTAACGTTAAGAGGTAAATTCAATTCTCAAGATACATTGAACTTAAGGGTTGGTGCTATTTTTTGGCATTTCTTAGGTTTACTTTGGATTTATTTATTGGTTTTCCTTATTTATATTCATTAAAAATAAGCTTGATTTGTTAATAAAATCAATAAATAAAAACTAGTATAATCCTTTAGAAGAATGATTTTATTAAATTAAATTGATTATTTTTCAACAAAGATTTACTAAATTTTAAATTTTATTCATTAAACTTGCACAAAATATTTATAACAATGTCAGGACACGCTACAAAAGAAATTGATTCGGCAACATTATGGGGAGGGAAAGTTTCTCCTTTTAGTACGAGTTATGGGAAATTGATGATGTGGTTCTTCCTTGTGTCAGATGCTTTGACGTTTGGAGGGTTACTAATTGCTTACGGTTTTACTAGATTCAACACGCTAGATGCATGGCCAATTGGTGAAGAAACATTTAATTCTATGCCTTTCTTAGGTCATGGATATCCATTATTATATGTTGCATTAATGACGTTCATTTTGATCGTTTCTTCTGTAACGATGGTATTAGCTGTTGAGGCTGGACATAGAATGGACAAAAAAGGAGTTATCAAATGGATGATTGCTACTATCATTGGTGGTTTTTTCTTCGTTGGTTCTCAAGCATGGGAATGGTCTCACTTTATTCACGGTTCTGAATTTGGAAAAGTTGAATTAGCTGATGGATCTCAAGCAATTGTTCATGGTGAATTTGGTGCACTTCAAAACTTTACTGTAACTGAAGCAGGTAAACATCATAAAAAAGGAGAAGTTATTACGGAAGATTTAATGCACCAATACCAACATGCTGTTGTTGCTGGTCATGTTGAAAACGGAATGATTACTTTACATGATGGATCTGTTGCTAAAGTGAACAAAGCTGCAGACAAAGACATGACTTTAATTATTAAAGTAAAAGGTGCTAAATATAAATTGAATGATCGTATTGAAGGAGCTGATGCTTCAAAACAATATTATGCTTCAATTAATTCAGGTGAGGCTCATAAAGTAATTTATGGTGCTAACTTGAAGGAAAACGAATACGGTACTCAACAATATGCTCAATTCTTCTTCTTTATTACTGGTTTCCACGGTTTCCACGTATTTTCAGGAGTTTGTATCAATATCATTATTTTAATTGGTGTATTGAGAGGTTTATATCACAAAAGAGGTCATTACGAAATGGTTGAAAAAACAGGTTTATATTGGCACTTTGTCGATTTAGTTTGGGTTTTCGTTTTCACATTCTTCTACCTTGTATAATTATTAAAAAGAAACAATCATGGAAAGAGACGATATTTATGAGTACTCATTAGATACTCACCATAGCGAAGAAGAAGGAAAAGTTCTTCGTAAGAAAATTTGGAAAGTAACTGCTATCTTAACTGCTATTACAGTTGTAGAAGTTATGTTAGGTGCTTTCATTAAACAACATGATTCTATTTGGCCTTTAGTTAAGTATTCATTCATCGCAATGACTTTAGTTAAAGCTGGATACATCGTATTGTCATTCATGCATTTAGGTGATGAGAAAAAAGCTTTAAAGTATGTGATTTTAGTTCCTTACATTATTTTTATTGTTTATTTGATTTTTATCTTATTAACAGAGTCTAATTATGTTAGATCTATCTGGGAATCTCACGCTATTTAAAAATTTTATTGCTCATGGCAAGTAAATATTCTGCCGGTCTAACAAAGGTTGTGGTAACACTTCTTTTAATAGGGCCGGCTTTTTTATTAGTATTCATTTCTTCTAGAGGATGTGAACACAAATTCAAAGAATTGGATGATTATGGTAAAGTAATCAACTATTCTTTTGAGGATGGAGATGGAAAGCATTTTACATCGAAAGATTTTAAAAACGAAGTTGTTTTGGTGACAACATTACAAACTACTTGTCCTGATACATGTGCTGTTTCCTCTTGGCATTTAGATCAATTGATTTATCAGCACATACGTAAGAATCGTAAGAAGATGAAGCAAGTTCGTATTATTTCGTTTATTACAGATACGAAAGGTAATTCTGTCAACGATTTATCAGCGATAAAAGCTTCTATGTATGATAACATTGTTGGTTACGATCCAAAAATATGGATTTTAGCAAAAGGCGATGCAAAGTCTTTGTATTCAATTAAACACAATGGACATTCTTTACTTCAAAAAGGTGAAAAATATTTTGGAGGTGAGGCTTATACAGAATTGATGTTATTGTTAGATAAATCAAATCATTTAAGAATGGTTGGTAGAGGAAGCAATGAAGGTGAAATACGTCGTATGAATCAACATATTGCTTTGTTACAGAAACAATATGCTAAAGAACGTAAATTAAAGATGAGTAAAAACAAGTAAGATGAAAACGATTTATTTTCTTTTAAGTGTTTTAATTCTTTTATCGTGTACAACGAAACCTTCAACTCAAAAAGTTTTACCGTATGTTGGTAATTTTGATATTGAATATCGAATGGTTGATGGAAAAGAGGTTGCAGATACAGTTTATCCAAAAATAATTGATTTTGCTTATTTGAACCAAGATTCTGTAATGATAAAATCTTCTTCAATGAAAGGCAAGGTTTGGATTGCTGAATTTTTCTTCACGAGTTGTCCGACGATTTGCCCGACAATGACTAAACAAATGATTCGGTTAAATAATGACACAAAAGATATTGGTAAATACCTTCAATTTATGTCGTTCAGTATCAATCCAAAAAATGATACTCCTTCTGAATTGAGAAAATACATTGCAAAAAATAAGATTACTGCAAAAAATTGGCAATTTTTTACTGGAAATGAAGCCGCAACTCATGACCTTGGTATTAATTATTTTCAGATATTTGCAGGACAAGATGCTGAATCAGCTGGTGGATATGCGCATTCAGGTGCATTTACGTTAGTTGATAGAGAAGGGTATGTTCGAGGAGTTTATCTAGGAACAGATCCAAAAGAAGTAAATAGATTAAAAATAGATTTAAGAAAATTATTGAAATATGAGTACAATGTTAACTGATCCGAAAAAGCTTAAAAATGCTAAAATTGCAATTTATGCTGCTTCTATTGCAATACCTGTAGTAGTTGCAATTTTGTTTGGGGTAAAAGTTGAAGGTGTTGATTTAACTTTCTTACCTAAATTTTACGCAACAATTAATGGAGTTACAGCTGTTTATTTGATTATGGCTTTAATTGCTATTAAAAGAAAGAATCAAATGGCTCACAGACGTTATATTCGTCTTTCATTGCTATTGTCTTTATTGTTTTTGGTTTGTTATGTTGCTTATCATATGACAAGTGATCCAACGCATTATGGTGGTTCTAATCCAGGTTTGTACTATTTCCTTTTAATCTCTCATATTATTTTGAGTATTGCAGTAGTTCCTTTAGTTCTTTTCACTTATTTATTTGCTTGGCAAGGAAATTTTGAAAAACATAAAAGATGGACGCGTTTTGCTTGGCCTTTATGGTTTTATGTTGCGGTAACAGGTGTTGTTGTTTATTTGATGATTGCTCCTTACTATTCTTTTAGTTAATTTTAATTGCAGATTGGAAGATTACAAATTACAAATTTGTAGATTTGTTTTAGAAGTTTGTTGTCATTTCTGATGTATTTGTTTTTAGATTTTCAAAGTAACTTTTACGGTGTTTTAATCCCCATTCAAGCATTGAATCTAAAACTGATTGAAATGAATGTCCAGCTTCGGTTAGTTCATATTCCACTGTAATTGGAGCTGTTTCTAACACTGTTCTTCTTATTATTCCGTTCATTTCAAGATCTTTTAATTCTTTAGAAAGCATACGTGGAGTAATCTTAGATATTTCACGTTCCAGTTCTTTAAATCGTTTTTTACCATAGAATAATGATCCAATAATTGGTAGTTTCCATTTACCACTCATTACATTTAAGGTGTCATTGATAGCTAAAATATATTGTTTTGAGCAACTTTTGACTTCTTCAAATTCATTTTTATTTTCCATAAGTATTTGATAATTAATTAGTATACAATTGTATATTAATTTTTTTTAACACGATTACTTTTATATAGCAAATATACATTATATTTGTCTAGTAAATATATTACAGGGTAAATAAATAATAAATTAATAAAAATGAAAAAAGTAACAATTTTTGCAGTAGCAGCTTTCGCATTATTTTCTTTTGTGAAATTAGAAACTAGTACATGGTCTTCAGATAATGTTCATTCAACAATCGGATTTTCAATTAACCATTTAGGGATTAATGATGTTCAAGGTAGCTTCGTGAATTATGAGTCAAAAATCTCAAATACTAAAGAAGATTTTTCAGATGCTAAAATTGAATTCTCAGCAGATGCTGCTTCAGTAAACACAGGAAATACAATGAGAGATGATCATTTAAAAACTGCTGAGTTTTTTGATGCTGAGAAATTCCCAAAATTATCTTTTGTTAGTACTTCATTAACGAAAGTAAAAGGAAATGTTTTTAAATTAGTTGGAGATTTAACGTTTCATGGTGTAACTAAACCAGTTACTTTAGAAGCAGTTTACAATGGTTCAACAATTCACCCAATGAATAAAAAATCAATTGCTGGTTTCAAAATTACAGGTTCTATCAAACGTTCTGAATTCAATTTCGGTGCTGGTATGCCAACTGCTGTATTAAGCGACGAAGTAAAATTAAATGCAAACTTAGAGTATGCTAAAAATTAAGAATAAAAGTTCTTTAATCATTGCAACGCTATCCATTTTATGGGTGGCGTTTGCTTTTATGACGAGTCAAGAATGGAAATTGACTAAAGACTATGCGATAGAATTTTCAAGTAATGATGTAGCTGGTGTTTTCAAAGAAGTAAAAGGAAATGTGACTTTTGATAAAGATCAATTAGGTACTTCTAAATTTGATTTCACAGTGGATTTATCAAGTGTAAATACTGGAAATGAAGTTCAAAATGGACATCTAAAAAATGCAGATTGGTTTGATGTTAAAAATTATCCAAATGCTACTTTTACAACTTCTTCCATTGTTAAAGCTGAAACAGGATTTTTAGCAAATGGAACTTTTCAATTACATGGAGTAAAGAAAGAGTTATCTATTCCAATTTCATTTGAAGAATCGGAAGGGAATGCAATTATTAAAGCAACATTTACTTTTGATAGAACTGACTATAAAGTCGGTAAAAAAGGGGATGGTGTTGACGAAATCATGAAAATTAATGTATCAATTCCAGTAACTAAGTAGTTACTGGAATTTTTTTTATAACCATCTAAACAAATCGGAGAACAATCTTTTTCCCCAAGGTGTATTCCCATATTCTTCTTCTAATTTCGTTTTCAATTCTTTGTAGGTATACATCTTCTTTTTCTTTGTATTGATATTGAAAACTTCAGGTTTTGGATCAATTATTTCAACTGATTTTGCGAAGTATATAATTCCACCATCTTCTGTTGCTAAACCTAAGATTGTACCTGGTAAACCTGAAAATCCTTCTGGACCAACTGATGGGACAATTGCATCCGTAAACCAAGCGTAAATTCTTGTAGAATCATTTTTTTGCCAAATTGCTTTACGACATTCATATTTACTGATTGTTCTTTTGTTACCGGTAACTTTCCATGCTCTTTTAGATAACGAATCTGAAACAAAAATTTCTTGCCCCATTAAATTCAAGATGATTAAATTTTCACCTGTATTTGCATTTTGGTATACAGTATTCTTAGAAGTTGCCCAACTTAATGGATCAGCTTCATCGCTAATGATAGGTTTAAAAATAGAGCATGTATCCGTAAAATACAATTCAAACATATCTGTTTTAGATTTTGTAGTTTGCAAATCTTTCATCATAGGTCCACGCATTGGTGAATCTTTGAATTTTTTCTCCAAATTTGTTTTACGTTCAAAGACAATTTTACCAGCCGAAATTTGTCCGAATGTTTTCCCACTTATAGAAATAAGTAAAAGGATAAGTAATTTATTAATGCCAGCCATGGAAATCTTCTTCTTTAGTTTTGTTATTGTTGAATTTGAATGTCAATTTTAGTAACATGTAACGAGAAATAATTTTCGTTTTATTATCAGTTATAACATTACCGTTCACTTGTCTTTGTGCATTGATATTTTGATTTAACATATCATTTGCTTGTAAGCTTAAAATCAAGTTTTCTGTTTTTAAGAATGTTTTGCTAATGTCTGCATTCCAAATCAAGTAAGCTAAATTATATCCATCAGCTCTTTGTCCATTGATGGTATATGTTGCATCAGTGTTAATTTTTAAATGCATCCAAGGTAATGTCCATTGAAAAGTAGCTTTATACTCTTGCATTGTATAAGGTGAGCTAGAGAATGAACTTATCGTACTTTTTGGACTGTTGTATGATACATCTCCGCTGATTGAAAGATACAATGAATCAAATTTGAATTCTACTTCTAAATTAGGTGTTATCGATTGATTTACTGTAACGTTTTTAGCACCGTTAATAAAGTTAGAATATTGAGAATATCCAGCGTTGAAACTTGGAGAAATTTCTATGATTTTTTTGAATAATGGAAATCCAGAACCAAAGTTAGCATTGATGTTATAATTTCCATTTACATTGACTGTCTGAGAAGTTTGACGACCATAGTTATCAAAATTAGTTGAGTTTCCAAAACCATTATTCGTATAGTTCATACTTAAACCTGTCCATAAATATTTACCTGATAAAGCATTCCAAGTATTGAAATTAACATTAGCAGAATGACTAAATGAAGGTTTTAAATTGGGGTTACCAATTGAAATTTTGTTCGGATTCGTGTTGTCTGGAACTGGTTGTAAATCATTTATAGAAGGTTGATTTGCATTGGTGTTGTAATTAAATTTAAATCGTTTTGTCATACTTGGTTTGTATTGGTAAACAAAACGGGGAAGTAAATTTGTAAAATTTTGATTAATGACTGAATCAGTAATCAAATTGGTATTCACGATGTCAATATTTCTTAGTCGAGCACCAGCAGTAATAGTATGTTTTCTTGATTCGTATATAAACATTGTACTGAATCGGTTCTGATTCTTTATGTTACTGAAATTATTTGATAAAGTAGAATCAAAAGTTGAAGCTGTTCCGAAAATATTTCGCGTTTCTTTTCTTTGAGAGTTTATCCCGTTCTCATACATATATTCAAATTCCGCTTTAATTTTCTTTGTTAAAGGTTCGGTATACGTTAATTTCCCGTTATTATTAGTTGTATAATTTGCGTTTACTTTTGATTGATCTGTTGTATCATTCAAACTTAAACTATTGTAATATATGTTCTTATAATTCAGATTTCCATTTGAATTATTTCCTGTATAATTTAAATCATAAACAAATTTAATTTGTCTTCTTGGTTTCATGAATTTATGCAAATATGTCATTTCGGTTTGCACATTTGTACTTGCTGATTTAGTTGAATTATTAATAGAGTTTAAACGTGATAAATTTTCTGTTTCAGTTAAGAAAGAAGAATAATCTTTATTTTCTGAAGTTCCAGTTGTATAAGTGATTTTAGGTTTAATTTCAAAAGTTGTCAACGAATCTATTTGTGTCAATAAATTAAAATTGAACGTATGGGATTCATTTACAGTGATTGTTCTTGTTGAATCATCAGAATAATAACTTGTATCACTTAAAAAGTATTGTGAGCGACTTTTTGATAAAGCATTTAATTGATAATTGTTATAGCTATAATTAAATCCAATTTTAGTCTGTTTTTTCTTTCCTATTTTATCAGTGAAATAAACACCAGCTTTGAATGTCTTCGGAATACCATTTTTACTGTTTCCAGAGCTGAATCGAACCATCTCTCCATCTTGATTCATGAAATTTCCACCTTCGTTATCTAATCCAAACTTATTTAAATCACCGTTTCCAAAATTTGATCGTGGAGTATTTGATCCTAAAGCAAAAACCGAAATTTTCTGCGTTTTATTAAAGTTATTGAGAAGTAATTCAGTCTCATAAAATTGATTAAAATCAGATGCACCAGATATTTTTCCAAAGTAACCCTTTTTAGCATCCGCTTTCAGTTTTAAGTTCATTACTTGGATGGTTTCATCTTGTCCATCGGTTGCGTTTTCATTTTTTTTCTCAAAAACTTCTACTGTTTCAACACCTTTTGCTCCTAAATTTTTGGTGGCTACAGTAGGATCTAACCCGAAAAATTCATCTCCATCTACTAAAACTTGAGTTATTTCTTTTCCTTGAGAAGTAATTTTTCCATCTTGATCAACTTTAACACCTGGTAATTTCTTTAATAAATCTTCTACGACGGCATTTTGGCCAACTTTAAATGAATCAGCAACATAGACTAACGTATCACCTCTGAAATAGATAGGATTTCGATTAGCATAAATGACCACTTCATCAATTGCTTTCGATTTATAGGTCATTTTGATGATTGGGATATTTACTTCTTTATTGTCTTTACTACCAAAAATAAAAAATGATTTATCATCAAATCTTGGATGTGCAATTACCAACGTAAATGTATCAATTGGTACATTTTTGAAATTGAATTCACCTTTTTCATTGGAACGTGTAAAATCTAATAGAAGCGAATCTTTTATTCGAATCGCCATGGCCATTGCTTTAGGTAGGGGAGTTGTTCCTGTAGAATCGAATACAGTACCTGAAATTTTCATATTCTGAGAAATTCCAGACAAAGATGTAACCAATAATATAAGAAAAACAGCTATTAACTTTTTCATTTTGTAGTTTTTTACGTTTCAAGTTTAAGGATACTTTCTTAAATCTGTAACATAAAAAGTATTATTGGTTAAAAATATAAGATAGGTGGTAGCTAAAAGGAATTAATAATGCTCCATATAAAAATCTTCGTATTCCTGTAATTTTTTCGTTTCGAAAAGAATACGCATATTTTCTTGAGTAATAACCAAAATTTTAGCTTTTTGTAATTCAAACAAGTGTTTACGCGTGTTTTGGAATACACGAACATAATCTTTTGCTTTTAAGTCAGTATCAAACTCTTGAATCAAGACTAAACTTTCTTCATCAGTATAAATTTTTGAGCTAATTTTTAATTTATCTCTACTGTAAAACTCACGGTTGAAATCTGAAATTTTCGTTTTTGCTGCACTTGATGTTTCATCTTTACCTACAAACACAATGACCCATTGTTTCACTTTGTCATTGTAGTTATATAATGATTTTTTATTAAAATCTATTGCTTCATTTTTAGAGAAACCATCTTTTAATATTTTTAATAATTCTTGGCCTCTTGCAGCTTCTGGTGTTTGAGGATATTCCGCAATCAAACGGTTTAAAACAGGAACCATTTCTTCCTTGTTATCAGAAATTTCACCGATGCACATTGCTTTCAATAATAAGTATTTCGAACGATATATATTGTTTCTCTCGTTTTCGATGACAATATCAGCTTTAGCGATTACAGGATAATATAATTTTCTATTATAACGATCTAAAATGCTTAAATACTCCTTTTCAGACAACGCATCCATTTCTTTTTTCTTAATGAAGAAATCAGGATCTCTTAAGAAATTTGCATAATCTGAATTTGGAAAATGATTCATTATATAATCCTTGTATTCAGAAGCTTTTGGTTCGTTGGTTTTCTCGTTTATTCTGTACAATTGGAAAGCAGATAATAAGTCAACATTACTTTTTGTTTGACGATCCAAAACGATATTAAACTCTGTAACAGCCATCGGAACTTCAAAAAGCTGATCTTTGTAGATAACTCCAGCATCGTAATGTGATTGTAAAGAAAGTTCTATTGAAGCAGCCATTGCAGAATCAGTTAATGGAAGTTTACTCATTAAGTTTTCTACTGTTAGGGTATCTTTTTTCTCTTCAACATCAGAAACTAATGTATCACCATTTTCATTTACTTTAATGTTGATGGCCATTACTATTTTCTCACTTCTTCTCCAGTCGTCTTCGTTTTCACGCGTTCCCCAAATCTTTTTAAACTCTTCAAATCCTTCAGTCCTCGCTTTCGTATTTGTGAAATACCATTTACTTCCGTTTCCATTATCGGTAGCAACAGTTTGATTTTGTTGTAATTCTCGAAGTCTTTCAGCTTCTAGTTTTTTACGTTTTTCTTCGTCTTCTTTTGTTTTCTTAATTACATATTTGACGAAATCTTCACGTTCACTTTCTGGCATTTTAGCCACTTTTTGAATACTATCTTGATAATTTGCCGTTTCAACAGCTTCTACTAAATCAGCTAATTTTAAGGCTTTATTACGAATTCCTTCAGCATTTGGGTAATCATCTTTTATAACAGCTGCACATTCTTTGTAATATTTTTGTGCTTGAACGTAATCTCTTTCTTTATAGGATAAATCACCTAATTTCTCATAAGACATTCCTTTTTGGCGAACATTGGTAGTAGAATAAAAAGTCGATTTTGTCAAGTAATCTTTAGCTTCAACTATGTTATTGTTTTGGATGTCGATTTCAGCTAAAGCATAATAAATTTGATCTTTATACTCAGCATTTTTAGCGTCCTTCAACATTTTCATCAAATCTTTACGAAGTGATGGTGTATTTCCAAGAAAAGCTCTTTTGATTCTAGCATTAAATGCCATTTCATATTTGACATTGTATTTTAATACTTTACCGTAATGATCAGAAGCTGCAGTTCGTTGGCCTTCTTGTTCATACAATTGACCTAAAATGAAATGAACTCTTGCTTTATCTTTTTGTTTTTTAGCATATTGAAGTGAACCTTCCAATAATATAATAGCTTCCTTATATTCTTTCTTTTTTAAGCATAAATCGGCTTTTGTAATTTCAAAATCAAAGCGAACTCTTTTAGGAAATTTTGCAGGTTTTTCTTTTTTCTTACCTTTTTTAGCTGGTTTTTCACTTTTATCAGCCTTTTCTTCTTTCTTTTTTGCGTTTTCCTCTTCTTCAGCCTTAATTACTTTATCTAATAGCATTAAGTTGAAATTCGCTTCAGTAAATTTTCCTGTTGCAATATTGATTTTCGCTAACCAAAGTTCACTTATGAAAATGGAAGGGTCATTTTCATAGAATTTTTTAACGAATTGAAATTTCTTATATGAACCTTCATAGTCACGACGATAATAATCTGCTTTTCCAATTGTAATCCAGTTTTCGTCAATCCATGTATTGTATTCTGCTGTTTTTTGTGATGGTTTGTCATTGCTAGGCATACAGTGTTTTTGAATCACTTTTGTACATTTAGCAATGGCTGTATCGATTGGTGAATACATACTTTTTACCTCGTCTTCATTCGGTAGTGCTTCTAAAGGTAAAAGTTTGTAGTAATCTTCTTTTAAGTTTGTTTGGTAATCGGTTAATGCAATTTTCAATAATTCATTTGCATTAAAATTTCCGTTATATCGAGCATTTAAACTATGATAAGAACGATTGATTAAAGTGTTTCGTTCCGTAGAACAAGCAAAAATAAGAACAAAAAGAACTGTTAACTGAGAAATGTATTTTATATGTTTTTTCATTATTACTTTTTCAATATGCTTTTCGAAACTTATACAAACTCAAAAATAGGCAATTTATTATATTTTAAACTTATATAATGTAAAAAATGCTGTCTGATCGAAATCGAAGACAGCATCTATGCATTATTTATCTTTATTAAGCGATATTCGTAAATACTTGTTGAATATCGTCATCATCTTCAATACGATCTAACATTTTTTCAATGTCAACTAATTGTTCATCAGTAAATTCAACTGGAGAAGTAGGGATTCTTTGTAAATTTGATTTCACTACATTCACATTTAAATCTTCTAATGCTTTTGCAATCGTTCCGAAAGAAGTATAATCTCCATAAACAAAGATTTTATCTTCGACAACTTCGATTTCTTCGCAACCTGCATCTATTAATTCTAATTCTAATTCTTCAGCGTCTAATTCAGCTTTTTCAAGTTCGAATACACATTTACGGTCAAACATAAATTCTAAAGAACCATTAGGAACAACACCACCACCAGCTTTGTTGAAATACATTTTCACGTTAGCAACTGTTCTTGTTGGATTATCAGTAGCACATTCTACATATACTAAAACTCCATGAGGACCTTTTCCTTCGTAGTTTACTTCCGTAAAAGCAGCAATATCTTTTTGAGTCGCACGTTTAATTGCAGCATCGATATTGTCTTTCGGCATGTTTTCAGATTTCGCATTCTGAATAGCAGTTCTCAACTTACCATTCATAGATGGATCGCTACCACCTTCTTTTGCTGCCATTGTAATAGCCTTTCCTAATTTAGGAAACACCTTAGACATTTTATCCCATCTTTTTTCTTTTGCCGCACGGCGATATTCAAACGCTCTTCCCATAGAACTGTATTTTTTTCTCGCGCAAATGTAAACAAAATTTGAAATTTTGAAGGGTATATTTTGAATTTTGAATCACTTTTATTTATATTTCTTATCACTTGAAAAGCTAATTCAAGTTAAATTTTAAACAATACGGCACTTATTGTTAAATTTTATATTAACTTAATCCAAAGTTTGACTATTTTTGTTTTTGTAATACTTTTTGGAATGAAAAATATATTGATTATTGGAGCGGGTATGTCATCATCTTCTCTTATTCGTTACTTATTAGACAATTCAACAGCCTATAATTGGAAAGTAAAAGTTGTTGACCAAAACTTTGATCTTGTAAAAATAAAAATCAATAATCATCCAAATGGTGAGGCGCTTTCCTTTAACGCTTTAGATGCCGTTGAAAGAAGACCTGAAATTGAAAAAGCTGATTTGGTAATTAGTATGTTGCCAGCTCGTTTTCACGTTGAAATCGCAAAAGATTGTATTGAGTTAAAGACTAATTTGATTACACCTTCTTATATTTCACCGGAAATGAGAGCGCTTGATCAAGAAGCAAAAGACGCTGGTATCGTTATCATGAATGAAATAGGTGTTGATCCAGGAATCGATCACATGAGTGCAATGAAAATCATCGATCATATCAATTCAATTGGTGGTACTATTCATAGTTTTAAATCTTATTGCGGTGGATTAATTGCTCCAGAATCAGATAACAATCCATGGAATTATAAGTTCACTTGGAATCCTAGAAATGTAGTTTTAGCTGGTCAGGGTTCTGCTGCTTGTTTAAAAGAAGAAAATCAATTTAAATACATTCCTTACAATCAGGTTTTTAATCGAATTGATGTAATGTCAATACCAGGTTACGGGCAATTTGAAGGATATGCAAATAGAGATTCATTATCTTATCGTAAAATTTACGGTTTACAAACGATTCCAACTATTTTCAGAGGAACATTGAGAAGACCAGGATATTGTAAAGCTTGGGATGTATTTGTTCAATTAGGTTTGACAGATGATTCTTATAAAATGACAGAATCAGAAACGTTTACAGCAAGAGATTTTTTAAATGCATTTCTTCCGTTCAAAACAAATATTCCAGTAGAAGATAAATTTTTACTAGTAGTTAAAAATGATCAAGAAATTTTTGACAAAGTAAAATGGCTTGGATTGTTTGATGGTGAAACAGTTATCGGTTTCGAAAATGCTTCTCCTGCACAATTATTAGAAAAAATATTAGTCAACAAATGGACCTTAGAACCTCATGATAAAGACATGTTGGTAATGTTCCATGAATTCGTTTATGACTTACACAACGAACGTCACAAGATCAATTCATATATGGTGAATATTGGTGAAGATTGTGTTTATACTTCAATGAGTAATACGGTTGGATTACCAGCGGCTATTTGTGCTAAGATGATATTAAACGGAACGATCAATTTGACTGGAGTACAAATGCCAATTGCATCGGAAGTTTACAATCCAATTTTAGATGAATTAGAAGAAAATGGAATTACGTTCTTCGAAGAAGAAATGGTCTTAGAAAATCACTAGTACAAGAAATTATTGTAAGGATAACGAACTTTAAATATTCGTTTTACTTCTTCATAAAGAACTTCTTTTAATTCGTCAACATTGTCTTTTTCTTGCGCAGAAACGAATACACATTTTGTGTTGTTCAATTTAGACATCCATGTTTTTTTCAAATCTTCCAACGAATAATTCTCTGGTTTCATTGGACTTGGATCGTTTTCGTCTTTTTCTTCGTAATTGTAAGCATCAATCTTATTGAAAACCAAAATAACCGGTTTTTCAGAATCATCAATCTCAGCTAACGTTTCGTTGACAACATTGTAATGATCTTCGAAATTTGGATGTGAAATATCTAAAATATGAATCAATAAATCAGCTTCACGAACTTCATCTAACGTTGACTTAAATGATTCTACTAATTGATGCGGTAATTTTCTAATAAATCCAACAGTATCAGTCAATAAGAAAGGTAAATTTTCCAATACGACTTTACGAACGGTTGTATCTAAAGTAGCAAATAATTTATTTTCGGCAAAAACTTCTGATTTGCTTAATAAGTTCATCATCGTACTTTTACCAACATTCGTATATCCAACAAGTGCAACACGAACTAACTGTCCACGGTTTCCACGTTGAACAGACATTTGCTTATCTATTTCCTTTAATTTCTCTTTTAAAAGCGATATTTTTTGTTGAATAACACGTCTATCAGATTCAATTTGAGTTTCCCCAGGACCTCTTAATCCAATACCACCTTTTTGACGTTCAAGGTGTGTCCATAAACCTGTCAAACGAGGAAGCATGTATTGTAATTGAGCTAATTCAACTTGCGTTTTTGCATGAGATGTTCTTGCGCGACTTGCAAAAATGTCAAGTATTAATGAATTTCGATCCATCACTTTACATTCTAGAATTCTTTCAATATTTCTTAATTGAGAAGGAGAAAGTTCATCATCGAAAATAACAATATCAATTGCGTTTTGTTGAACGTAATCACGAACTTCTTCGATTTTACCTTTTCCAACAAAGGTTTTAGGATTTTCTATTTGTACTTTTTGAAGAAAAACTTTCTGAGTAATTGCTCCAGCAGTTTCAGCTAAAAAACGCAATTCTTCAATGTATTCTTTTGCTTGATCTTCAGTAATAGCTTGAGTAATAATACCAACTAATACACACGTTTCTTCAACGGCATCTACTAAAACGTGACTACTTTGTTGCTCTTCCATTATTTTCTTAAAGAAATTACATATGAAACAATGCTATCCATTTGTTCCCCTTCTTGAATTATTCCTTCAAAAGAAGGCATCCCATTTTTACCGTTCTGGATTCGGTCTTTGATTTCTTCTTTTTTCAAATTACTAGTCGATAAATCTTTAGCTCCTGACATACCTAAAGTGCCATCGCATCCGTGACAAGAAGAACAATTTGATTCAAAAAGATGTTTAATCTCTGCTTTTGATATTGGTTGTTTTGATTCAGTTTCATTTTTTGAAGTATCACTTGAATTACATGATACTATAAAGCTGAAAATAAATAATATATAGCTAAATCTTAAAACCATTTCCCTCCTAAAGCAGCTCTAAATGGCCAAGGAATTGAAGCTAATATTAAAATCAATCCGATTAAGTACCAAGTTGCGATTTTTGAATGTTTTTGAATTGGAGCAGTAATTTTTTCTGCTTTTTTTCTTCCTATAGTAACAATTACTAATGCAATAATCATCAAAGCGATATGTTCCATTCCAAAGAAACGGTTTACAGGACTTTTCATCCAACCGTTAGGATTTGAATAATTCACTTTACTAGAAGTAAACATCAAAATAATTCCAATTAACAATTGAGTATGAAGCATGATCATTGCAAATAAATTGATCATTTTATCTTTTTTAGAATATTCTCCTTTTCTTTTTGAAGCAATAGCATTAAAAATTGCAACAACTAATAATATAAGAGCGATCCAACGTAATCCTGAGTGTATGTGAACTAATCCTTCCATAATTTGAATTTGTAAGCGACAAAAATAAACTAAAATCGGTTACCAACTCTTAAAATCTCAAACAATTTAAATGGATTTTGTTAATTTCACGACCCGTTAATTACATTAATATAACTATGAAGTATATTTTTTCGCTTTTATTTCTATTTTCTTTCTTTGTTTTTTCACAAGAATTCTCCCCTAAAAATGGTGTTGAGGACTCAAAGACAGCCTATTACTTTTTAACTAACGCAACGATTATTGTTTCTCCAACAAAAACGATTGATGGTGGAAGTTTATTAATCAAAGATCATGAAATTATTGAGATTGGTAAATCTATTTCTGCTCCAAAAAATGCAGTTATTGTTGATTGTCAGGGTAAAACCATTGTTGCAGCGTTTATCGAGACGTATTCTTCTGTCGGATTACCAGAGCCGACATCGAAAGGATTTAGTTTTCAACCACAAATAGAGACTTCTAAAAAAGGAGCTTACTATTGGAATGAAAGTATACATCCAGAAACAGATCCAAGTTTAGTTTATTCAATTAACGAAAAAGCGAATGAAGAATTAATTAAAATGGGATTTGGCATAGCAGTTACGCATATTCAAGATGGAATTGCTAGAGGTAATGGTTCTTTAATTTCATTAGGATCTTCTTCTGAAAATAAGCATTTATTAAAGCCAGCTTCAGCGAGTTATTTCTCTTTTAAACCAGGAATTTCAAATCAAACTTATCCATCTTCACAGATGGGGAGTATAGCTTTGTTACGTCAAACATTTTATGATTTACAATGGTATTCTCATGCAACGAAGAAGGATCAAAACCTTTCATTGAATGCGCTTGAAAAACAAACAAGTCTTCCAATGATCTTTTTTACGGAAGACAAATGGGAAATATTAAGAGCAGCAAAAATTGGAAATGAATTTAATTATCATTTTACTTTTTTCGGAAGTGGTAATGAATATGCAGCTGTAAATCAACTTAAAAATTTAAAAGGTTCTTTAATTATTCCAATTAATTTCCCTGCACCATTTGATTTGAAAGATCCTTACATTGCGAAAGATGTCAATTTAAGTGATTTGAAAACATGGGATTTAGCACCTTCAAATCCATTTATTCTTAAAGAAAACAAGATTAATTTTTCAATTTCTTCCTATGGTAATAAAACACAAGATGAATTTTGGAAAAACCTCCATAAAGCAATTTCGAAAGGTTTAAGCCCTGCCGACGCATTAAATGCTTTGACTGTTGAACCTGCAAAATTGTTAAAAATTGATCATGAATTTGGAACGTTAGATAAAGGAAAGAAAGCAAGTTTTATGATTTATGATTCAAATCCTTTTACAACTAAAGCTAAATTATTAGAAGCATGGTTACTTGGTGAAAGAAAAGTCATCACAACTCTTCCAAAACATGATATTCGAGGAAAGTATAACTTATTTTTAGATGGGAAAAAATATCCGATGGAAATTACGGGAACTCCGGATAAATTAAATGTAAAGATTCAAACTCTAAAAACTGGAATTTCAAAGACGGATACAATCTATCCAAACACTTTTGTTCAATTGGTAGAAAATGATTTGACTCTTCAATTTAATGTTGATGATGCGAATTTTGACGGAAGTATTAATCTTCATGCGAAAGTTAATAGTAAATTAGGAATTTTTGAAGGAGATGGATATTTACCTTCCGGAAAATGGATTCAATGGTCTGCAATCAGAAATGATAAGCCAGAAACAAAAAAGGAAGATTTATCAATTAAAATAGATACGAATGGAATTTCAAATCCATGGTTTCCAAATGTAGCCTATGGTTTGGATTCAGTTCCAACAAAACAAACAATTGCTTTTATTAATGCAACAGTTTGGACCAATGAAGCTGAAGGGATTTTGCAAAATGCAACTGTTATTGTAAATAACGGCTTAATTGTTTATGTAGGTGATTCAAATCATTTACTTCCTCTAAATGCGAAAGTTATTAATGCAAGAGGTAAGTTTTTAACTTCTGGGATAATTGATGAACATTCTCATATTGCTATTTCGAAAGGAGTAAATGAGGGAGGTCAGGTGATTTCTGCTGAAGTGAATATTGGAGAAGTTTTGAATTCAGATGATATTAATATTTACAGACAATTATCTGGTGGTGTTACAGCAGCTCAACTCTTACATGGTTCTGCTAATGCAATTGGAGGTCAATCTGCTTTGATAAAATTAAAATGGGGACATTCACCAGATGAATTATTAATTCCAAATGCGCCGAAATTCATCAAATTTGCTTTAGGTGAAAATGTTAAACAATCTAATTTTGGAGATTTTAATACGACTCGTTTCCCTCAAACGAGAATGGGTGTTGAGCAAGTTTTTTATGACGGATTTAAGAGAGCTGAAACTTATCAAAATGAATGGAAACATTCTAAAAAATCATCAGATGGTTTACATAATCATCATCTTCATAGAGATCTTGAGTTAGATGTTTTAAGCGAGATTTTAAATGGCGAACGTTTTATTACATGTCATTCCTACGTTCAATCAGAAATTTTAATGTTAATGAAAGTTGCTGATTCAATGGGTTTTAAAATTAATACGTTTACTCATATTTTAGAAGGATATAAAGTTGCTGATAAAATGGCTTTGCATGGAGCAGCGGCTTCTACATTTGCCGATTGGTGGGCTTACAAATATGAAGTAAATGATGCCATTCCATATAATGCGAAATTAATGGCAGATAATGGATTACTTGTTTCTATTAATTCTGATGATGCAGAAATGGGTAGAAGATTAAATCAAGAAGCTGCTAAATCTGTCAAATATGGAGGTATGTCTGAAATAGAAGCATGGAAAATGGTGACTTTGAATCCTGCTAAAATTCTTCATTTGGACAATAAAATGGGAAGTATAAAAATAGGAAAAGATGCAGATTTAGTTCTTTGGTCTGATAATCCATTAAGTATAAAAGCAAAAGTTGAGTATACAATCATTGATGGTGAAATTTTATATTCATTGGAGCAAGATAAATTATTGCAAGCAAGAAATGAATTAGAGAAAGGTAGAATCATCTCTAAAATGATGGAATCAACAGAAAATGGAGAAACTCCAAAACCTTTTGCTAAAAAAAGAAGAAAACATTTCCATTGTGATACAATTGGAGAAGAAGGAAGCGAAGGAGCAAACACACATTAATTTGATTAATTAAGAAGAAATGAAAACAAAAATCATACTTATATACTTTTTTATTTTTCTAGGAACTAAATTATTTTCTCAAAAAAAATACAATTCCATCCTTTTGGAAAATGGTTATTTACATGTTGGAAATGGCCAAGTTCTAGAAACATCTTTAATTGGTATTAAAAACGGGAAAATTGTTTTAGTGAAAAATGTTTTAGCTTATACTTATAACAAGTCTGATTGGGATACAATCATAGATTTAAAAGGTCAACAAGTTTATCCTGGTTTTGTAGCTCCAAATTCTACACTAGGTTTAACAGAAATAGAAGCCGTTAGAGCTTCAAATGATTTTCGTGAGATAGGAGAGTTTAATCCTCACGTGAGAGCTCAAATTGCTTATAATGCCGAATCAAATGTTTTGAGTACAATAAAAACCAATGGAGTATTAATTACACAGCCTTGTCCTCGTGGAGAAGTTATTTCTGGATCATCTGCAGTTATGTATACAGCTGGATGGAATTGGCAAGACGCAACTGTAAAAGCAGATGATGGAATTCATTTGAACTGGCCAAGATCAATTGAGTATAGAGGTAAAAAAAATGAAAATTACGAAACTCAAAAAAGAGAAATCTACCAATTCTTTGAAAGTGCAAAAGCTTATTCTGAAGTTAGTGAAAGTGATAAAAATGATTTTCGTTTTGAGTCAATGCGAAATTGTTTTAAAGGAGAAAAACGAGTTTATATTCATGCAAATTCTATTCAGCAGCTACTTGATGTGATTGATTTTGCTAAAAAATTGAACCTTACTTTTCCTGTAATCGTTGGAGGATATGATAGTTATTTAATTCTTCAGAAATTAAGAGATGCTGCTATCCCTGTAATGTTACCAAGAGTTCATAGTTTACCTGAAAATGAAGAAGATCCAACAGATTTACCTTATAAATTACCCTATTTATTGCAATCAGGTGGTGTGAAATTTTGTTTGCAAAATGAAGGTGATATGGAAGCGATGCAAGCTAGAAATATACCTTTTTTAGCTGGAACGGCAATGGCTTATGGATTGACAGAAGAAGAGGCGATTCGATCTATTTCATTAAGTAGTTGTGAAATAATGGGAGTTGGCAAAACGAATGGGAGTGTTGAGGAAGGAAAAGATGCAACATTTTTTATTTCTTCAGGCAATGCTTTAGATATGAGAACAAACAATATTGTTTTAGCTTTTGTGAATGGAAAGATCATTTCATTAAACAATTCTCAAATGGAATTGTATAAAAAATATGCCGATAAGTTGAAGAAATAATAAACTGGTTTTTTATTTAAAATAATTCTAAACAAAGATTGATTTTCCATTAGAAAAAATTAATTTTGAGGTACATAAATTAATAATAATTAAAAATAAAATAGATATGGCATTTGAATTACCAAGTTTACCATATGCATACGATGCATTAGAGCCACATATTGATGCTAGAACAATGGAAATACACCATTCAAAACATCATCAAGCTTACATTACTAATTTAAATGCTGCTATTGCAGGAACTGAATTAGAAGGTAAAACAATTGAAGAAATTTTAAAAAACTGCAAAGATAAACCAGCTGTTAGAAACAATGGTGGTGGTTTTTGGAATCACAATTTATTCTGGGAAGTTATGGCTCCAAATGCAGGAGGTCGTCCAACAGGTGAATTAGCTGATGCAATTAATTCAGCATTTGGATCTTTTGAAGCTTTCAAAGAAGAATTTGCAAAAGCAGGTGCAACTCGTTTCGGTTCAGGATGGGCATGGTTATGTGTTGAAGGAGGTAAATTAGTTGTTTGCTCTACTCCAAACCAAGATAATCCATTAATGGGTGAAGGTTGTACAGGTACACCAATCTTAGCAATGGATGTTTGGGAACATGCTTACTATTTACATTACCAAAATAGAAGACCAGATTACATTAATGCATTTTTTAATGTAATTAACTGGGATGTTGTTGCTAAAAATTACGCTGTAGCGAAATAATTAGATATTTAACACATAAAAAAAGCTGAATCCAATTTTGGATTCAGCTTTTTTTATGTGTTAAATCTGAAGATGTTCTAAACAAAAAAGGCGAACCTTTTTAGATTCGCCTTAAGCATTTTTATATGCTAATATTAAGTTGTTTTAAGAGGTTTAACAGATTTAATAGACTTAGCAATCAATTCTATAATCAGTTTCTCATAACCTTCGTCACGACTTCTAAAAACGTAAGTTACGCCATCAATTACTTTTTGAGCATATACGTGGTAAGATTTGTGAGGTATTCCAACAGTAGAAGAAGCTTTTGAACTTCCATCTACTTTTAATTCTTGTTCGTATAAGATGAAATCTTTATCATCGATTAAATAGTTGATTTTGTAGAATTCTAATTCTTTCAATTCTTTTTTTCTTGATTCAACCATATCAGTATAATCACCCCAGTCATCAATTAATAAATGATAGTTTTGTCCAACAATGATTTCCCATTTAAAATCATCTTCAGCATGAATAACTTCTGGTTTTGTCGATGCACCAATATTTGCTGTTTCATCCGGTAACATGATGATAGCAGGAATATCAAAATCTTTTAAGTTAAAACCTTGAAATTCATAATAATCATCATCAATATTTAATCCGCTTCCAGATGTTGTATCCTCTTTTTTAGAATCTCCACAAGAAGAAAAACTAAAAACTAATATAACTAATAGGGTAGAAAATAAAGTGAATTTGAAATTAAGACTTTTCATTTAAATATGTTTAATTTTCTTTTTGATCTTTTTACTAATCTACAAAAATAACTTTTTTTGCTTAGGATTTACAGTCTTTTACGTAAAAATAAGAAATTACGTATTATTACATAATTATCACTCCTTTTGCTCCTAGAATAGGAATTGGTTTAATGTTTTTTTCGCAAATTGTTTCAGCCAGAAAAACAAATTTCTTGTCATACATGACATCATTTACCCAAAAACTTACCCAATATTCATTTGATAAACCAAATACTTCTTCAACTATAGGTTCAATTTTAGCAGCTTCATTTGGCAACATTAATTCAATGCAATGACGGAGTGTTGACGTTTGTATCTTCTCTCCTGTATTTGCGTTTTGTCCGTAACCTTTACTTGTAATGATAATGCCTTCCATAATGTCTTCCCTTAAATTTAAGAGGTATACATTGTATTCCGTTTCGTTATCTTCATTTTTACCTTGTACAACAGCAACGGCAACATTTTCTACTTTAGGCCCTAATAATTCTTCTCTCATTCTAAAATTTCTATTTTGCTACAATTCGACCCAATTGAATATAATCAAATAAATCTTTTGGATGTCCAATAAATGGTGCATTTTTCTTAAGATATGCTTGATCTGTAACTTTATTTTCAGGTACTGAAATGTTTTCACTTCTTTTTTGTCCCAAACGAACAATGACTAAGTTTTCACTTGGAATGGTAATAATATATTGTCCTAAAATTCCTCTACAATACCATATTGGATTTTTTTCACCCATAAACGACCAAATATGTAAACCATATCTTAGGTTTGGAACATGTTCATCAGTTGACATTTTAGGGTTTGAGCACATTTCTGTCATATATTTTTCAGAAATTACTTGTCGGTCTCCCCATTTACCTTTGTTTAATATCAATTTTCCTAATCTACCAAAATCACGTGCACTAGCATACATACAACAGAATGATTTTTCGTCTCCATTTTCTTTATCTAAACTCCAAAATGCATTTTGTTCTGCTCCAATTTTATCCCATATTTTTTCTTGACAATAAGCAGATAAATCTTTTTTTGTAGCTTTTTCAATTATGAATCCAAGTAATTGAGAATTTCCAGATTGGTATTCAAAACGAACGCCTGGTTTTTCTATTGCGTGTTGACGAGTAACTAAGCCATACAGATTATTCCCATAATAGGATTCTGCATTTTCCGATAAAGGATTTTTACCGCTTTCCTGCCAATCTAAACCAGATGACATCATTAATAAGTGGCGAATAGTAATTTTTTCTTTACCCCCTGAGTTAAATTCAGGGATATATTTTCCAACTTTTTCGTCTAATGATTTAATTTTTCCATCATCAATGGCTGCTCCAATTAATAAAGCAACAACTGTTTTTGCAGCTGAAAAGGAATTTGAAACGGTTTCGCGTTTGTGTTCATCTAAATATTTTTCAAAAACAATTGAATCACCTTTGAATACTAAAAATGCTTTTGTATCTAATTTATCAAATAATTTTTGATATTTTGAAGGAATTTCTTTTGAATTATAATGATTGCTTTTTATCCAACCTTGAGGCTTTTCTGACTCTTGAATTGTATTGTTAAAAAACACATCTTTATCATAAATAGAAGGACCACTTCTACCTTTCAAATATGTATTTGCGATACCTTTATAAAGGTAAAAACGACCAGAAAGAATTATAAAAAGATTGGCAATTATGAGAATAGCTAAAATGAAATAGCTAATAAACTTAATTGATTTTTTTAATATTTGAAATAGTTTTTTCCCTTTAGACATATTGATATTCAAATTGATTCGCTAATTTCTTCTTCAAAATTTGAGCTAATTCATTCATGTCAATTTCTCGACCAAGCTCTTGTTTTAATGAAGTTACTGCTTTATCATCAATTCCACAAGGAATAATATTAGAAAAATAAGATAGGTCTGAATTAATATTGAATCCGATTCCGTGCATGGTCACCCAACGAGAACTTTTTACACCCATAGCACATATTTTACGTGCTTTTGGAGTATTTGCATCAATCCAAACACCTGTAAGTCCATTCATTCGATCGCCAATTACTCCATATTCTGCTAATGTGTCAATTACAGCTTGTTCTAAAAAACGAAGGTATTTGTGAATATCAGAAAAGAAATGATCTAAATCAAAAATTGGATACCCAACTAATTGTCCAGGTCCATGGTAAGTAATATCCCCACCTCTATTAATTTTATAAAAGTTCGCATTGTTTTCCTCTAATTGATCTTCATTTAGTAATAAGTGGTCAATACTGCCACTTTTACCTAATGTGTATACATGAGGATGTTCGCAGAATAATAAATAGTTTTTAGTAACTAATTCAGTATTTCCGTTACGAATTTGAATTTTTTGATCAATTGTTTCCGCAAATAATTTTTCCTGATAATCCCAGGCTTCTTTGTAGTCAATTAAACCTAGGTCTTTAAAAATTACTTCGGGCATTTTTTAGAATTTAGAAAGTGCGTCTTTCAAGAAATCAATTACTTTGATATCCATAACATCCACTTCATTTAATTCAGATAAATAAAATGAAGACCAATCAACAAGATGCGTTAAATAAATTGAACGTTCGATTTGATTTTCACCTTTTGATGAAATGATTCGAACATTTTCTGTTTTCTTTCTCACGTCACTAATTGTGATTTCTAATCGCTTATTATTTCTCGGATTTAAATCTTTTGTATCAAAGAAAACAGCTGCAAAGCGATTGTCTCCACCTCCCCAACCAACTAATTCATTGTGATTCATTTCTGGAATAACATGATGCCAACACAATAATTTAGAGTTTTCATTGAATTGTTGACGCGCTCTAATAATAATCGATTCGTATTTCGTTTCAGAATAGAATACACCTACTTTTCCTTTTAAGAAATGAGCAAGTTCGATAGCTTCTTTTTTGATAAATGAATTTTCAGAAATGATTAAATCTCTTGCAGATTCTAGTTGTTTTAAGAATTTGAAGTCAATTAACCCTAACTGAACAAAAATATTAATTAATTGAACAACAGAAAAAGCTAAAGCGCTTCTTGGAGGATTTCCACCAGGAACAATTATATAGTCATAATTGTTTTCTTCGCAAAAATCTTTCAGTTGGCCGCCTGAACAAATACCAATAATTTGAGCACCTTTTTCTTTTGCTTCTTTAACAGCAGTAATAGTTTCTTCTGTGTTTCCAGAATAAGATGAACCGATAACTAAAGTGAATTTATCAACAAAACGAGGCAATGTGTAATCTTGACAAATTTGAATAGGTAACGAAATTTCATCTTGTACCCATTGAGCAAATATTTTTCCTCCAATTCCAGAGCCTCCCATTCCGCAAATTACGATGTTTCGAATTTCGTCAGGATTGTTTTTCAGTTTAAATTCAGCTGCAATTTTTAATGCATCTGTAATATTTTGAGGAAAATCTGCTATTAATTTGTCCATAATAATGTTCTAAGTTAACAATCAAGCGTGCTAAAACGATTGATTCTTTCGTACAAATATAAAATTTACTTAATAATATTTATTACGAAATAATTAAAATTGTTTAAGAATTACTCTTCTTTTGCTCTTCTAAATATTGTAAATGTTTCTCCATTCTTTTCATCATCCATCTTCTTGTGAAGTACATAAACAAAGCAATGATTGAAAAAACATAATAAGATCCCCACATTTTAAAGGAATCGGTGATACATAAATAGGTTACAACGATTGGAATTACAATCGCAACTATTAACCAAAATTTGAGCATTATTTTGTTGTAAAGAGTCATGGTTTACTTTTATTTTCGTTTTTCTTTGTCAAAATTTATTCTTCCTTTAGGATTAATAAATTCATAAAATTCAAAATCTTGTTGTGTTCTAATACCATCTCCGAATAAAATTCCACCTTTCGTTCGAACGATGACGGATTTATTCGTGTAAATTAAACTATCCTTTTGGTTCCAAATTAATTCTTCTGTTTCAAGACGTTGTTGTTTTTCAATATTGTATAATTGGACAGAATCTCGAACATACATAATGCCTTTCGTATAATTAATTTCGCCGTATAAAGCTGTTAAATAAGAAACGATTTGACCATCATCCGAAAAGAAATTTACCCTTAATCCATCTTTTAGTTTCATGATGGACTCCGGTTTCGTATAGGTTTCAGCTAATTTTGCAAACAATTGAATTTTTGCATAGCCAGAATCAGTATATTTTACCTCTAAGTTTTGAGTAACATTATCAGGTGATTTTGGATCGTAAGTTACCTTTTTAATGGTGTCAATATCATTAACACATGAATATAATACAAGTATTATTAACAAGTAAACACTGTGAAATGTTATTTTTCGAGATTGAAATATCATCCAGTATTCCAGTATTAGTCCAATTTTCGTTTAACAAACCAACGTTCAAATATTGAAGGCGCGAATGTTAAACCAATGTTTATGTTATAATATTTTTCTAATAATAATGTATTGTCACCTGTGCCTCTGTTACCATATGCAAAACCTAAATTCACAGATGACTGAGAACGTTGAGTTAAGATAGGGATACCTAAACCAATTGTTAAACCTTTATCAATTATGTTTAGTTTGTTTTGTGTATAAGGAAGATTGTAACTATAGGCTCCAAATCGATATTTCGTTTTTTCTAAAATATTACCATGGGCTGCTTTATCATTATTAAATATTTCTGGTGTGTATTGAATCCCAAAAGTTGTTTTAGTTGTTGCTTGAAAATGATAATCTTTTTCAACTCCTTCACTTATTGATTTGAATTTAGTCCAATCTGTTGTATTGAATGAAGCGTGAACTGAAATCTCAGATTTACGTGATTGATTTCCTTTTTTGATATCAGTAAATTGGAAACGATAATTCAAACCTAATGTAGTTGTTGGTGCAACTTTAAAGTGATTTGGAACCAATCCTGAAGATGTTAATGTAACATAAGAAAGCGGGTTTGAAATTAAAGGAGCATAATACATCGTATTTGATTGGTAACCAAAAAAGTCTTGTTTAGGTTCATAAACAGCCGAGACTGTAAATTCATTTTGCTCATTTAATTTTTGGTTATAGTTCATTCCAAATTGGTAATGGATTGCTTGAAGTTCATTTTTAGTTATGTAAACACCACCAGAACTTGAGTCACTACCAACTAAATTACTCATTCGAGTATTTGTGATATTTCCAAATACATAACCAATGTTTGAACCAACTGACAGTCTTATTTTTTTTAAACGTATTAAATCTGAAGAAAATCCAATAAATGCTTCGTTTGAGTTTCCTTCACCAGAATAGCTGTGTTTTAAAGTGTCAGAACCTACTCCTTGTAAATCATAAAAATTATAACCTCTTCTTGAATAGGGTTTAAGTCCAATAGCAACTCCAAAGTATTTTCCGAAAGATAATCCGAATGCAAAATGATTTAAAGTTACAGATTTGTCAAAATGTTTGATGTCTCCTTGATGGTAATTAGAAATTCTTGATGAAAGCCCAGTAGAAAATATAGGTTGTCCTTTTCCTAAGGTATTATAAGAAGCGGGATTGTTATAGTTTAAAACGGTTGAATCAAAATAAGTTATCGTTGAGTTACCTAAAGCGCCTAATGATGCATTTTCCATGCCTTCCATTTCACCTAAACCATAGTAACTATATGGAGAAGTACTTGTAACTTGTGCACTAGCCAATAAGCCAAAACCAACAAAAAAAGTACTTAAAATTCTATTTAGCATTCAATTTATGTATTAAATAAAGTCCCTTAAGGGTTAAATTTTCGTCTACAAAGATGTTGTTTTTTAAAGGGAAATCAAAATATTTTGCATCTCCACCTGTCATAAAAAAAGTTAAGTTACCAAAAAGCGCTTCGTATTGACTCATAAACCCTTGAATTTCTGACTTTATACCATTAATTACTCCAGAATGAAGAGAATCAATAGTGCTATTTCCTATTATTGAAATTGGATTCGTTTCATTAATTAATGGAAGATTTCCTGTATAATCATTCATTGATTTATATCTTAAATTGATTCCAGGTGAAATAGACCCCCCTTGATAAACACCCAATTTATTTACAAAATCAAATTTTATGCAAGTTCCAATATCAATTACAACAATATTTTTATCCTTCTCTTCATTGTACGCTGCAATCGCATTACAAATTCTATCAACCCCTAAAGTTGGTGATTGATAGTTAATTTCAATAGGTAATTTGAAATTGTTTCTTTCAAATACTAAAGGATTATCAAATCTTGAACTTATCAATGTTGTTTCTTTATTATTTAAAACAGAAGAGATAAAAACGGCTGGCTTATCATATTCTTTGTATAAATTTTCAAGATTAGAAAGTTCAGAATAATCGAAACGAATCATTTTAATCAATGAATCGTCTTGAAACACCCCTAATTTTAAAGAAGTGTTACCAGCATCCAAAATAAAAACTATCTGATTTTGTTTCATTTAGCAAATATAATAGAAGAAAAATGAAAAAAAAGCAAAATATTAGTTTGATTTTTAAATTTAGTTATTATCTTTGCCCCCACAAATAAGGATGGTGCCTTAGCTCAGTCGGTAGAGCAATAGACTGAAAATCTATGTGTCCCTGGTTCGATTCCTGGAGGCACCACAGTAGGGAAGCAATAGCTTCCCTTTTTTTATGCCAATAGATTTCAAATCACAAAAAATTTTGAACTTAAAATAATTCACTTTACCTTTGTACCTCGTTCATTTAAATAACTTATGAAGAAAGGTGGAGGGATAGGCCCTGTGAAACCTTGGCAACCTCCGAACTTTCGGAATAGGTGCCAAATCCAATTCCGATTTAATATCGGAAAAAGATAAGTAGATTGAATTTTAAACTAAATTCCCTTCTTTTTTCATAATTTTATTCTAGTGGACTTTACAAACTTTATTTGTATTGAATGAAAAAAATTGAAGAATTAATTAAAGAAAGAATATTAGTCCTTGATGGGGCGATGGGAACAATGATTCAACGTCATAAGTTGGAAGAAGAAGATTTCCGTAAAGGTTGGTTTGAAAATCATGATCATCTTTTGAAAGGGAACAATGATTTACTTTCATTAACTCGACCTGAAATAATTGAAGATATTCATAGACAATATTTTGAAGCAGGAGCGGACATTGCTGAAACAAATACATTTTCAGGTACTTGGATAGCGCAAGCAGATTATGGATTAGAAAAATATGTTTATGATATCAACTTCCATAGTGCTCAAATAGCGAAAAAAGTGGCTGATGAATTCACCGCTAAAAATCCAAATAAACCAAGATTTGTGGCAGGTTCAATCGGACCAACAAATAGAACGGCATCTATCTCACCTGATGTAAATGATCCAGGTTTTAGAGGAATTACTTTTGATGAATTAGTTGGGGCATACAAAGAACAAGTCAACGCTTTGATTGATGGAGGAGTAGATATTTTGTTGGTTGAAACAGTATTTGATACTTTAAATGCGAAAGCTGCTTTGTTTGCGATTGACGAAGTGTATGAAGAAAGAAAAATTGAATTGCCGATCATGGTTTCGGGTACCATAACAGATCAAAGTGGACGAACTTTAACAGGTCAAACAACGGAAGCATTTTTGATTTCAATATCTCATATGCCTTTATTGAGTGTTGGTTTAAATTGTGCGTTAGGTGCTTCGATGATGCGACCTTATTTACAGATTTTAAATCAAACATGTCCATTTAGCGTAAGTGCTCATCCGAATGCAGGTTTACCAAATGAATTTGGGAAATACGATGAGACTCCTGAAATAATGGCAAAACAAATCAAAGAATTTTTAGATGAACGTTTGGTAAATATTATTGGTGGATGTTGTGGAACTACTCCAGAACATATTCGTGCCATAGCAGATTTAGCTGCAACTTACCAACCAAGAACAATTAATAATACGATTGAAAGCGATGTCGAATAAAACAGCAGCAACTTTAAAATTATCAGGTTTAGAACCTTTAATTGTTACTCCTGAAAGTAACTTCGTAAATGTAGGTGAACGTACCAATGTTACTGGTTCTCGTGCATTCCTTCGTATGATTAAAGAAGAAGATTATGAAGCAGCTTTAGCGGTTGCGAGAGATCAAGTTGAAGGTGGAGCTCAAATCATCGATATCAATATGGATGAGGGAATGATTGATGGAAAAGAGGCGATGGTTAAATTCTTGAATTTAATAGCTTCTGAACCAGACATTTCTCGTGTACCTGTAATGATTGATAGCTCGAAATGGGAAATCATCGAAGCTGGATTAAAATGCATTCAAGGAAAGGGTGTTGTGAATTCAATTTCATTGAAAGAAGGAGAAGAGCAATTCATTGAGAAAGCAAAATTAATCAGACGATACGGTGCAGCTGTGATTGTAATGGCGTTTGACGAAGATGGTCAGGCGGATTCTTACGAAAGAAGAATTGAAATCTGTAAACGTTCGTATGATATTTTGGTTGATAAAGTGAAGTTCAATCCAAATGACATCATTTTTGACCCAAATATTTTCCCTGTAGCAACAGGAATGGAAGAGCATAATAATAATGCTGTTGATTTCTTTAGAGCAACTGGATGGATTCGTAAAAATCTACCAGGAGCGCATGTAAGTGGTGGTGTTTCTAATGTTTCTTTCTCTTTCCGTGGAAATGACAAAGTGCGTGAAGCAATGCATTCAGCTTTCTTATACCATGCGATTAAAGAAGGTATGGATATGGGAATTGTAAATCCGACTATGTTGGAGGTCTATTCAGATATCGATAAAGAATTATTAGACTATGTAGAAGATGTTTTGTTGAATCGTAGAGAGGATGCAACTGAACGTTTATTAGAATATGCTGAAACTGTAAAAGGGGACGGAAAGAAAAAAGAAGTTGATTTATCGTGGAGAAATGTTCCTGTTCAAGAACGTTTAGCGCATGCTTTGGTAAAAGGTATTGTTGAATTCATCGATGAAGATACAGAAGAATGTAGAAAATTATACGCTCGTCCGATTGAAGTGATCGAAGGACCTTTAATGGATGGGATGAATATCGTTGGAGATTTATTCGGTAGTGGTAAAATGTTCTTGCCGCAGGTTGTAAAATCTGCACGTGTTATGAAAAAAGCAGTTGCGTATTTACTGCCATTTATCGAAGCTGAAAAAGATGGGGTTCAATCTTTCTCAGGAAAAATATTGATGGCAACTGTAAAGGGTGATGTGCATGACATTGGTAAAAACATAGTTGGGGTAGTATTGGCTTGTAACAATTATGAAGTAATTGATATGGGGGTAATGGTGCCTGCTGATAAAATCATTCAAAAAGCGATTGAAGAAAATGTAGATGTTATTGGATTAAGTGGTTTGATTACACCTTCATTAGACGAAATGGTAACGATGGCAAAAGAAATGGATCGAGCTAATTTATCTATTCCTTTAATGATTGGTGGTGCAACTACATCTAAGGTTCATACAGCTGTAAAAATTGAACAAAGTTATACTAAAGGTCAAGCGGTTCATGTTTTAGATGCATCAAGAGCTGTAACAGTTGTTGAAAGTTTATTAGGACCAAAGAAAGATTTATTTATTTCTGATTTAAAAACGGAGTATACGCGTTTACGTGACCATCACGAAAAGAGTAGAAGTGCGAAACAGCTTTTATCTTTAAAAGACGCACGCAATAACCCATTTAAAATAGATTGGAAACAAGAAGATATTACTACACCAATTCAAATAGGTATTCAGGTATTTAATGATTTTCCATTGGAAGAATTAGTGCCATATATTGATTGGTCTCCTTTCTTTCAAACTTGGGAGTTACATGGTAGATATCCAAATATCTTAACGGATGAGGTAGTGGGTACTGAGGCAACAAAATTATTTGCCGATGCACAAAAAATGCTTCAAACAATGATTTCTGAAAGATGGGTGTCGGCGAATGCAGTTGTAGGTATTTTTCCTGCGAACTCAATAGGTGATGATATTGAAATTTATACCGATGAAATGCGTACTGAAGTTGCTTTAATTCAACATTCATTACGTCAACAGACGAAAAAAGCAGAAGGTCAGCCGAATATTGCTTTAGCAGACTTTGTTGCTCCAAAAGAATCAGGAATCAAAGATTATGTGGGAGCATTTGTTGTGACAACAGGAACAGGATTAGATGAACATGTTTCGCGTTTTGAGGCAGATCATGATGATTATAATTCAATTTTAGTGAAGGCTTTGGCAGATCGTTTAGCAGAGGCATTTGCTGAATGTATGCATGCAAAGGTGAGAAAAGAAATTTGGGGTTATTCAAAAGATGAAAACTTATCGAATGACGATTTGATTAAAGAAAGTTACAGAGGTATTCGTCCAGCTCCAGGTTATCCAGCTTGTCCAGATCATACAGAGAAGATCGGATTGTTTGAATTATTAGATGCTACAGCGATTACAGGAGTTTCATTGACCGATAGTTTAGCAATGTTACCAGCAAGTTCTGTAAGTGGTTGGTATTTTGGTCATCCAGAAGCTAAGTATTTCGGATTAGGAAAAATTACTGAAGAGCAAGTGGAAGACATTGCAAATCGCAAGAAAATAGAGGGTCAACGAATGGAACGTTGGTTGTCAAGTGTGATGATATAAAAACAAAATACTCTATTAATAAAAAAGGGGCCTTAACATTTAAGACCCCTTTTTTATTAAGTTATATTAAACCTATTTTGATGTAAAAGTATTAACTGTTTTGTAAGAGTTAGTTTTACCATCTTGATTAGTATATGTGCTTTCGTCAATTAAAATAATTTCTTTCTTTTT
>Ga0315909_10000226_pt1 | contig 74785 bp, 59 predicted proteins | sample LakEriMetagenome_11_FD_203527 | JGI IMG/M metagenome (GOLD analysis project Ga0315909, IMG submission 203527) | Freshwater fungal communities from buoy surface, Lake Erie, Ohio, United States - Buoy 2 MA125 | ecosystem: Environmental > Aquatic > Freshwater > Lake | place: USA: Lake Erie, Ohio...
CCGCTACTACCACTTGTACCACTGCTACCGCTTGTTTTGCTTGTGGTACTTGTACCGGTAGTACCCGCACTACCACTTGTACCACTACTTCCACTTGTACCACTACTACCACTGTTATTACTAATTCCGCTTGTGCCGTTATTACCACTACTACCACTTGTACCGCTTGTACCGGCGCTACCATTTGTACCGCTGCTACCACCGGTGCCGTTACTACCGTTTGTACCACTTTCACCGGTAGTACCACTTGTACCACTTGATCCAGGAATTCCTCCACTTAATCCACTTGTACCACTACTACCGGCTGTACCTGAAGTTCCGCCTGTACCGCTTAATCCGGTTGTACCCGAACTTCCATTTGTACCACTACTTCCGCTTGTACCTGATGTACCACTACTACCTGAACTACCACTAGTAGCGGAACTTCCACTTGTTCCACTTGAACCACTGCTAGCAGAAACTCCACTGGTACCGCTACTACCGGATGTACCTGATGTACCAGCTGTTCCGCTAGTACTTGATCCACTGCTGCCGGATGTACCTGAAAATGTTGTTGGTGTGCTGTTAGCTACTGCATATCCACATGATGGTGTAGAAAATGTAATTTCAGCTGTATTTTCGTCAAGCAATTCAATTGTTTCTGGTATTAATTGATTAAAATTTTCATCATAAACTTGAATGAGAGCTAACTTACTACCTAGATTGTGGTTAAAAGTCCATGTAGTTAGTGGATTATCACAAGGAAATGCTTTACCTGTAGAAAAAGTATTACCACCTGATTTACAATTAATTTCAGCTTGTAGAGCTTCTATTATTTTAAGAAATGGTTTTAGACTAGCATCATTTACACTGGATCTAGCTTTCTTATAGTCTTTTATTGCGTTTGTTAATACACAAGCGCTTGGTGGACATGTATTATGATTACAACTTGCCATTTGTTATAAATATCAGATAATCGTTGATTAGAAAAACATTATATTTTTTATATATAATACTAAAAAGAAATACCCCACCCATATTATTGAGTGGGGTATATTGTTTATTTCATATTATTTATTCTCAAGTGTAGTTATTCTAGATTCCATATCATTACACTTTTTAAGGATTAAAAAGACTTATAGGAACTCTTCTCCATTCACCTTGACTGTAAATGTAAAAATAATTACCGTCATAACTCATCCATCCATCTTGACCATAATCACTTGATTGATATGGTACTTGGTGATAAAATTTATCTGGGAATCTTTGAAATATTCTAAACGCTGTATTTATTGGTCTTCTATTAGCCGTGGTATATATCGGATTGCCATTACAATCATAACCGCTGATATAAGTTTGTGCAGCATAATCATAATCAAACGTATTTATTTCACGTTTTAACCAACCGGCTGGATATTGATATACATAAATATATTTAGCATCATATGCTAACCAACCATTTTCACCGTAATCTGTTTGAGATTTTGGTGCTGGGTGAAACATAGTTTTTATAATATTTCCAGGCTCAATTTTATTATAACCATCGTTATTTGTAACAACGTTAGGTTTAGACTGCATCGTTCCTTGGCCAGTTACATCAACATAATCCGATGGTTTGTCTTTTAAATTACTATTATCTTGATTTTGAACTGCATCTATATTTTGTTTAATGGCCAACATTTCTGCCGTTGAAGAAACTGCATTTTCTTGTAGTACGACCTTACGAACCGTAAACATTTTAGAAGTAGTGTTTTTAATACCACTCATACTAGTTGTATAGTTTTCGTTTAATAAATATGCGTGTACATTTAAATCGAATGTAGTCTTTACATTACGGTCTTCACCTTCGTTAACTTCTTGTTCGACGCTGTAACTATCTACTCTAGCTCTAAATTTAAATCTTTCACGATCACCCCAGTAATCTTTAGCCGCATAATTTATTTGTTCCAACAACTTATTGTTTTGATCCACGTAATCAGTCCATATAATACACTCATATGTTATGTTTACATGTACCGGTAAAGAAACGTTGTAAATTTGTTTTGTTGGTTTGCTGGGAAATAATCCTTTAGTCATCAAATCAAAACGATCATACTTATTCTTTTCAGAATAGTTCATTATAGTTTGATATGTTAAATAACGATTAAATGTAGCTAAATCTTTGTTGTTTTCTACATTTTTTCTACGAATCATCATCGCTGGCAATAATATTTTGCCTTGATTATCTCTTATACCACCGTATTTTTTTACAGCGAACCATCTTTCTGGATTGCCATAAATAACTGGTACTGCAATTGTTTCTCCGTTATCATTTACTTGTAACTTTAATTGAGTTTCTAAGGTACTCATTATTGCAGTATCAACATCTAACAATGTAATAGTTAGATTTTTTTCTTTATCTGTATCACGACGTACTGCGTTTGCACGATTATAATACTTTTTTACATCCGATTGAGCAGATCCCTTTTCAATTGGATTGGGAGAGTTATTCGGATTATTTACGTTGTTTGGTCCCCATGCCATATATTATGTTTGTCTTTCTACGAGATTCAACTTGCTTAGTCTTGTATAGTGAGTATTTACAATTAAACTCCAAGACTTATCTGGATGACCGCCTAAAAATTGTTCTTGTACAACATTATCAACTTCGTAATAACGTTCGTTGTAAAGAACCAAGTCGCCGATTTCAGGAAAGAAATTTGTAATAATACAATCACGTTCTCTAAATCTATAAACAATGTCCTGTTTTCTATCAGGACCAAAACCTTGATTTTCAGCATTTATATCTTCACGTTGAATCAACGCTGTTAGATTAATACCTGGATAAAATACTTTACCTTTATCACTACTACTTTCGCCATATATGTTTACAACAGTTTCATATGTAGCAATCTTAAATACTTGAACTACACATTCAATAATATCACCCATCAATTCAGCATTCAAAGAACTCAACATGTTGATATCTCTTGGAGAAAAATATCTACCTGGCGAATAATTTGGATTGTAAATACCAATATCTTTTCTACCATTTGTCCAATATTGTGGAAAAGCTGGATTTTGTTTTGGATATTGTGGGGTGGTTGGCGCTGCCATAATTATCCTATGTAAATGTGTAGTGGTACTCTAGCAAGCATTTTCTGCATTTCTTCACCTTCTTTGCCCTTATTTTCTAATTGAGTAACGCGTAGAGTTTTCTCCAACATATCTCTCAATTTTTCAAGTAGAGCATCTTTTTCTTCCTTAGCTTCAGCACGTAATTCTGCACCATCAAGAGTAACTTCTCCACCGGGAATTGGAACGGTTGTATACTTTTGAAGAATACGTCCCAATGTTTCTTTACAAAGTGCTAGAAAATACTTTTTAATCCACTGTTTGCCCGGCTGATTTATTTTACAATATGTACAATACTCATAAGGCACATCGCTTGGATCGCTGATATATTCATAACGTGAACCACTGAAGAAGTTGGTAATATCACGTTCACTTTCAACGATATAATCTATGTAAACTCTGAAACTGTCTGTTGGAATTGGAAAAATTCTCAACTTGTTATTTCCTAAAATTTCAAAGCTATAAGCACTCTTACGAACCATATCATTGAATTCGATAGCTTGTACACGTTCCAAATCTTCAAAGATAGGAGTCATTAAGAATTGTGTTGCTGGACTATAAGCACTAAAACCCATTTCACTAAGTACGTTACTATAACTCATACCTGTCATACTGAACGGATCATAAATACGAGCAATAGCAGGTGGTCTATAATGAAATACTCTTTTAACTTCAATACGAGAACTGGTTAAATGTTCAATATCTTGGCCAATCAATATATTTAGATCATATACTTGATTTGTATTTGCAGGAGCAGCACTGCCTGTAACGTTGATGTAATTACGTTTTACTTCATATTCACCACCAACAAGTGCTTCTGCACCATATTGTTTGCTTAGTTGTACAACATAAGGCAAACCTGTACTTTTCATTGCCAACCCAGTTAGATTGTCATATTTGCTTTGTGGCAAACCTTGAAGACTAACAAGATTGTTTACGATATTAAATTCGTTAATTACACGATTATATTCTAGTGTAGCTTCTTCAAAACAAGCGTAAAAATTTACATCGATCATTTCAATATCGATGATTGGATAACCGAGACGTTTAGCTGCCCACATTGCACTGCTACTACAGTCATTTTCGAATGTGGTTTCTCCAGCTGTACAAGTTTCGTTTAAATAGTAACCAAAGGGTACACTTCCACTGTTGACAGCGCTACCGCTGCCTGGCCACCTTACTCTATCTTGATCTAGATTTGCACTCATTAATTATAAATATCTCTCTAGTGAGATAATACAATATAATTAGTGAATAAGTAACCAAGTTCCAACTACATCTGCTCTATTTGCACTTTCGTCGCCGTCACCTGGTTTTACTATGACGTTCAACTTTGGTTCTTTTCCAATTGGAATTACCTTCATTTCGTCATATGTAACTATAGTGTCTTTTGGAACGCCATATTTAGCAGACAATTTATCCTTCAAAATGTCTATAGCTTCAGGAGACTTAAATTGAATCTTACCGTCTTTATCTTTTATCAATTTACCCTTGTCATCTTTTAGAATCAAATCGGTAAACATTGGTTTTGGAACTACAGTAGAATGCTTAGTAGTCTTGGGTTGTATTTGTTTTTCTTGTTCTGGAGTAGCACCCATACTAAAATTCATTTTAAAATTGTCAGGTTTATTTCCAGTCGCTACGTTTGCCATTTTTGTGTAAGCATAAAAATCAACTTGAGGAAATTTTCTAGCAACACTATAAGCTAAATCAACATAATCAGGACTAAAGAAGTCTCCAGCATCGTGCCATCTAATCACTACTTTAGCACCCTTTTTAGCAAATTTATCCACCTCTGTTTGAATTTCAGACTCTAATTTTGCTTTGAATCCTTGTGGGTCGTTTAACAAGAAATTTAATACTTTGGTTTGTGACATCGAACTAGCTTTCCATTGTACATAACCACCTTTCTTAGCGTAACAATATACCTTACACGCACCTGCTCCAGGACATGTATCTACCACAATAAAATCACCTGTCTTTTCATTTACTGCCAATCCCTTTAAAGCTGGTAAACCGATATTATAATATTGTGCTGTTTCGCCACCGCTGTGAGTAATCTTTTCGTTTTGTTTTAACAACTTTGTAGGACGAGTAATAATTGCTGCTTTTAATTTATCAAGATCAAATTTACGATCTTGTTCATCTTTAATTTCAATATTACCTCTGTGTACATAAGGCATCGTGTACTTATCCATCTTTGTCTTTTTACCAGCAGCGGTTTTTGCAAGATAATCTTGCATCTCATCTGGTGTTAATGGGCGAGTCATAGCGCCCAACATATCAGCTTCCTCTAGTCCAGATGAATTTACGAACTGATCCAGTGTTTGTATACTATCAGCAGGCAATCCCAATCCCTCATACATTTTTACTTCGGTTAATAAATCTATAAATTTCATATATGTTTTGTTATTTTTACTTTTAAATTACCCGTGCCTTTTATTACACGGTGATATGTTTCTTTTGGTATAAATATTGACTCTTTAAGTAATATTGGTAAATTATTGTCTAATTGAACTTGCCAATCAGTATTTTGTACAACTTCAATAGTTCTATCTTCACGATCAATATGCCATTCTAGTTCGTGAGTATCCACATCAGCACTAAATTCTCTTATATACTGATTATTGCCCAACGATTTTTCTATGAATGGCAAACTCATCTTACCAGTACTTACCTCTGCCCTTATTGCCTAAACTACGAATACGATGACTACGACAACTCCAATAACCAGCTGTTGTACGATCTTTCTTTTGACTACATCTGTGTCTGGCCGCAAAACTTTTACGTCGAGCAGCACTGCGTCCTCTTACTCTCAAATTGGGATCTCCAAATGTAACTTTTTTAATTTTGCCACTTTTTGATTTTACATATACCGCATACTTCTTTGGTCCGCCCGGTGTTCTAACTGGTCTGTTAAGAGTAACATTTCTGCCACGATGTTTAGCTTCCATCAACAAATCTTCTTCTACTTCAATAGGTGCATCCAAATAAACTTCTCTATCTTCGAAGAGTTCTTTCTTACCAAGATTACTCTCCACCAATTCAGCGTCTGGATCACATAATTCAATTTGGTTGTTGAAATATAAAGTACGAACCTCTTCCAACAACTCAAAGTAACTATCACTATAAGTTCTAAAAATGTTTTCACTTAGGGGTATTTGTTTTTCAATGTGATATTTTAGATTGTCACTAATTGCTATATTTTGCAATAAATGCATCGGACAAAGTTCTTCATTTTCAATTAAATCGCCTAGTTTAATCATATTTATAAATATGAAGAAGTTATCTTATATTATAACAATATTGTTGTCGTTTTTTGTATTGAGTTGCGCAACGGTTCCTCCAGCAAAACCAACCGATGATAATCAGAAAAAACTTGCTAAAGAAGAAAAGAAGGTCGAAAACACAATCGACGATCTTGATAAAAATAACAAACAGAAAAAAATACAAACTGCTACTTTAGCCGCCGGCATTCAACATTCACTAAGTGCCGTAACAAATCCTCCAAGTCAAGTTAAAACAGCTAAAGATCTGAATGAACGTGTTATTTCTATAGTAGGTACACCACACATAGATGAACTTAATAAAGTTAAACAAATGGTAGACTTATTAAATTCAGCCGTGGTTGAAGAACGTAAACGTGGCGAGAAAATGTTAGCAGAAAAGGATGAAATTATAAATAAATTACAAAAAGAAACATCTGAGTTAAAAGAACAATATGATAATCAGATGTGGGACATGAACGAAAAAGCTAAAGAAGTAGCTAAACAAGCGGATGCAAATAAAGCAACTTTGGATGGTATGAGTGGTATGTTTGGTCTTAATGCTGTAATATGGGGAATGAAAAAATTCTTCTTTAGTGCATTAACCGGCATAATAATATTTGGAGTTATATTCTTAGTATTAAGAGTACTATCTATGGTCAATCCAGTTGCTGGAGCAGCATTTAGTATATTTAATATGTTTGGCTCTATGGTTTTAAGTTTGATTAAAGGATTAACACCAAAAGCCTTTGAAATGGCCAATTTTGCTTCAAGAGATACGGTAGATGAGTATAAATCGCCACTTACCAAAATTGTTGACGTAATACAAGAATTAAAAGAAAAACAAAAAGATGCGCCTGATAGAACATATTCATTGGAAGAAGTTCTTAAGAGATTTGACAAAGAATTCGATAGTCACGAAAAGGATCTAATTAATGATATTTTAGTTGAATTAAAATGGAAACGATAATATTGTATAAGTGTTATGGAACAATTACTAGCACATTTGGTGTCAGATTATTATCTTCAATCTGATTGGATGGCTCTAAATAAAAATAAACGAACAATTCCTTGTTTAGTTCATTGTTTAACTTATACATTACCATTTATATTATTAACACATAATATATTAGCTCTTTTCTTGATATTCTTCACACATTTTATTCAAGATAGATGGTGTATTATTAAATACTTCGTGTGGTACAAAAATCGTATAGGTCCAGACTGGTCATATCCATCGTATGACAAATGCAAAGTTACAGGCTATTATGATGATTGGAATAATGATTGTACTACAGCTAGACCCAAATTTATTACCACTTGGTTATATATTATTAGTGACAACACTTATCATCTACTTTGTAACTTTTTTATTCTGAAATACATCATTTGATATTTATTAATATATTTGTTATGACTTTCTACTTGTTTTGATGTTGGTAGTATTTAGTAGTAAAAGTCAATATAAATATGGAAACAAACTCAGTACATGTAATATCAGAAAAGGTATTAGAATCAACCGCACAAGATTTAACGGGCAAATATGTCTGGTTGTTTATAGCAGGAGTGATTGCATTGATGTTTAAATCGAGTATTGAAAAGTTTGCAGCAGCACTTTTCATGTTTATCGGCAGTGATTACAAAGAAGATGATGTTGTATTCATAGATGGTAAACCAGGTCGTATTGTAAGAGTTGGTTTAACCAAAACCGTATTCTTTATATACGATGTAGTTGATGGTAAAGTTGTGGGCGGTAGTAAATTAGTTATCCAAAACGAAAGATTATCTGGTTTGAATATTGAAAAACCATTACCTCAATTGGATTTGTCTCGTTTCAAAAAAGACTAATTTATTAACTATGCCAATTAATATTTTTACCCTTATTAGAAGAGGTCTATACGACAACGTTTACAATTGTATAGAACGTGATAAAGTAAATGTTAACCAACGAGACGATGATACAGGTAATCCTCCTCTTATTGTCGCTGTTGAAGAAAATCAAAAAGAAATAGTAACTTTATTACTAAATCATGGCGCCGATCCTAATATTACTGATTGGACAGGTAAAAATACTGCATTAGATATTGCAGAACAAAAAAACCACATTGCTTTAATAGAAATTTTACAGAAAAAAGGCGCGAGATATGGCAGCGGAAGCAGTTTTCATTTGGCTGCAAAAAATGGTGATATTGTTTCTGTAGAAGAAATGCTCAACAAAGGTCATACTCTTAATGAGGTGGACGCTGCAAAAGGATGGACTGCTTTACACTACGCTGTTCATTATGGACAAAAACATCTTGTCGAGTATTTAATTGTTCGTGGTGTAGATGTTAACGCTAAAGATTTCTTAGGTAAGAACAATCCGATTGATGTTCTCGCGTTGGGTAACCGAGGAGAAATTGTCAGAATATTAGTAAAAGCAGGAGCTAAATCTGCCTATGGATCAAGCATCCATTTTTGCGCTGAAACGGGTGATTTTGCGGGTGTTCAAAAATTCTATGATGTTGATGGTAAAATCAATGGAAGAGACGATAAAAATGGATGGATGCCTATTCATTATGCTGTTAATGCTGGTGATATTGAAATGGTAGAATACCTAATTTGTTTAGGCGCAAATGTAAATGGTGCGGATTTTAAAGGAGAAATAGCTCCATTAGACTTGGCAATAAAAACAGGTAATGTAAAAATGCAAGCCTTATTACAAGCCAAGGGTGGTACCAGAAAAAAGAAAGTAGAAACTGGCGGTAGTGGGCCTGATACATATATTGATGTATCGGTCGTTCTTAAAGATGAAATGCGTAGATATTTTGAACGCAGAGAACGTGAAGAAGCTCGTCTCAAAAAGATTCAAGAAGAAGAAGAACAAAAAAATAAAAATGTAAAAAATAAAGAAAAGAAAACAATTAACTGGCAAGACTTTTTGAAAAGTAAAAACAAACCAGCGGAAGAAATAAAAGCTGTAGAAGAAAGAAAACCAGATCCACCAAAACCTCCCAAAAAGATAATCAAACAAGTCGAGGTTATTGAGGCTGAAGTTAAATCAAGTCGTCTTGAGTTGGATGTAATACAACCAGGCTATATCTTCTTTATGGATATTGTTGGATATAGCAAAAAAACAACAGAAGAACAAAGAAAGTGTTTTAAAGATTTAGCTGAAATTGTTAAAGGTACAATACAATTCAAAACTGCAAACGCTTTAGAAAAACTTATTGTACTACCAACCGGCGATGGAATGATACTTGGATTTTTTACTTATTTAGAAGATGCAATTAATTGTGGTATCACGGTAGCAAAAGCAGTAAAAAACAGACCTGACTTACAAATGAGAATGGGTATCCACTGGGGAGATGTATGTCCACTAGAAGATATTAATGGCAACCTTAATATTAGTGGTGATGGAATTAATTATGCACAAAGAGTCATGGATTCTGGGGAAGCTAATCATTTATTAGTAAGTGCGGATGTTATACTTAAATATGATAGACCACAATATGTTTTAGTGCAAGATTTAGGAGATGTAGTAGTTAAACATGGTGTCGTAATGCATCTATATAGTTTATATGGTAGTGATTTTGGTAATAAAGAGTTTCCATCCACAAGAGTTAAAAAAATAGAACCATTAAATAATAAACAACTATGAAAATGATGCCTTTGGTCAGACAATATCATCCAGACATAACAAATACTGATTTGGATGTATATAAAGTACAAAATAAAATAATTGCAAGAGAAGAGTCAGTTCATCATCCAGACCCATTTCAAATAACTGATAGGTTTGGGGTAGATGAAATAAATCAAACAAAAATAAAAATTGTAGTTTATAATTCTAGGGGGTTATTTTATATATTATAGCTTGACACTCCGAATTGTATTGTTATAATCAAATAATGTCGGAGTATTGTGATACATCTCAAATTTTTTTAAAAAGTATCAATAAGAATGTTGCAAGAACACTTATTGAGAAGAATCACTATACACATAAATGGAGTCTATGTACTGTAGCTTATGGAGTTTATTATAAAGAATATATAGAAAGTACATTCTTTGGTGGTTTTAACGAAAGATTAATAGGTGTATTAGTATATGGAAATGCCGTGGGTAGAAACGCTAGTACCAGTATATCTCCACTACTTACTAATAACAATGTGTTGGAATTAACACGACTGTGGATTGCCGATGGTTACGGTAAAAATATAGAAAGCTATTGTATAGCTGAAAGTTTCAGATTGTTAAATATAGAACATCCCTACATAAAATGTATTCTTAGTTATGCTGACAGTGAAGTTGGACATAAAGGTACAATCTATCAAGCTACAGGCTTTCTCTTTCAAGGCGATAATTATGTCGATGTGGCACTAATGCCTAACTATAGTGTTAGTTTAGATGGTCCCCCGAATTATAAATGGATACACAGTAGAAGTGTATATGCTAAGTGGAAAACACATAGTGTAGATAAACTAAAAGAACGTATAGGTAGAACATTTTGGCGTAAACGTGAAAGTGGCAAGTATCGTTATATCAAATTTATTAGCAACAAGATAGAGAACAAGAAACTTGTCAAATCACTAAAACATAAAGTTCTTGATTACCCCAAAAATGCTTCATTCAAAGAAGAAGTTCAAGAAATAGTTGTACAAAACACCAATCAATTTTTTGAATAAAAAACCCCCTACCTTTCGGTAGAGGGTTTGATTTAACTTACTAATCGTTCAGATTATACAGTGTCTAGATCACCGATGATGACCTTACCGTAGAACTCTGGACGTACTACCTTCTTAGCGTAGCGGGTCATTACACCTCTACGTGGTGTGAAGTTCACTGGATCATAGACCAATGGAGTTTGGATTAGTGGGATATATGGAGCATATACAGCACCGGTTTCTAGGAAGTTGTTTCCACGGAAACCAACCAATACAACGTTATCGGTCATATATGGGTTCTTGTAAACTTGGAAGCGACTTGCGAAGCTACCAACACGGCTTACGCCCATTGCGAACTTAGCTTGATCACCGTCAGTGTTTACAACATATCCTGGGATTGATTCCAAGATGGTTGCTACGTCTGGACTTACGACCAAGAAGTTAGCACCACCACGGAGGGTCAATTTTTGGATTGTGTTAGATACCTTTTGAATCTTGTTACCAAGAGTTTGGAACCAGGTGCTCTTTACGTAAGCAGTACGGTTTGGTGAACTGTTTGCATTACGTGTGAAGATTGCTTCACCGGTTGTTGCGTTGATTGCCTTGCTGAATTCAACACCGATTTGGGCGGACCAAGCTTCGGTTGTTTGACCTTCAACGGATTCGTTCAACATGTCTAGGATTTCGAGATCGATTTCCATAGATACATATTCACTCAATAGAGCAGTCAATTCTGCTTCTGCATCAATAGAGTGATATGCGTTCAAGTCTTGAGCCAATTCTGGGGTCCAGACTGCCTTCAACTTACGGGTCTTAGCAACGATTGGTTCGCTGTTTAGTACCAAGTTTACTTCTGGGATACTGATATCAGTATCGATGCTTTGTGTAGCAACGTTACCTTGTGTACCAGAACCTTCACCTGAAGTCTTACCAGCTTCGAAATCACCACGTAGGTTATCGGTAGGTTGTAGACTATAGATCAACTTAACATTGCTTGCTACACCGCCGATAGCGCTGTTAGAAGCAGAAACAATGTAAACTGTTTGATAGAATGGAGTATTTAAACTACCAGTGTTGATTGCCTTGCTGTAGGTATTTAGTACCAAACCATTGCTTCTTAGAGAAGTTGGAGTGGTTGAACCAGAGATCAAGTTGAATGAACGTACTGCGTTCAAATCAACGTTGTACATGTAACCATTAGCACCGATACCACTGGTTACGTTATCACCGTGATTCAAGGTAACCTTGAACAACTTCTTAGCAACTACAGAAGCACTCAATTCAGCATCAAATTGAACGTCGTTCCATGAAGCTGTTTGAATTGTGTTACCGATTGAAGTAGCGGTTGCACTTTTAGCAAGTGTAATCAAAGAGCTACTTACTGGACGGATAGAATATGCATAAGCACCTTGACCGTATAGACCACGTACTGCTGCATCAGTTGAACCCAATTTCTTACCTGTACCACCGAACAAACTGTCGTTCAATTGCTTACCTGCACGGGTGGTCTTTGAGGTACCATTGTTCAAGTTACGCAAGTCTTGGTTTGGAGCGGTTGTACCATACTTGAAGTCTAAATAGAAAATTAGACCGGATGGTAGGTTCATTGGTTGAACGCTTACGAATTCCTTCGCAGCGATTTCAGCGAACACACGGCGAACCAATGGAAGAGCTACGCCAGCCCATTGTTCAGAACTGGTAGAAGTACCAGTTGTGGTTGCTTCGTCAAGCAATTGCTTTGCTTGGTTTTCCAAAAGGATAGACATGTGTGCTTTTTCAACACCTTGGCAACCTTCTAGAAGGCCTGTCTTTTCCCATTTGTTTTGTAGTCCACGGGTTTCGGCCATCAATTTGGCTTGTGGATTCATGTTGTTTGTCAATAGACTCTTTACGTCCATACTCATATGTTTATTTCTTTCTTATTTAATTACTGTTAGGTTTTTACTCGCAAACTAATTACTTCTTGATTCCTGCGAGTTTTTGGAATCTTGAAGTCATCACTTCAGCTTGAGGTTCTACGATAGTAGAATCAGGCTTAGTAGATGATACTGGTTTGCTTGCCAAACCTTCGGTGATAGTTTGAGCAGTTGCATTTGTCTTTTTCTTGGCAACTGATGCACCGGAATTAAATGATTCGGCCAAAACTGTATATGCCAACTTGACTTCACGAATATTCTTGGTCAAGTCGAAAGTGTTAATGATCTTAAGTTTTTGATCTTCATTCAAACTCTTACCCTTGAACAACTTGTTGGTATAAAGCAACTTAGCATTCAATAGGTTGGTTTCTGCTAGAACACCCTTCATGTATTTGACGGTATTCAAAGCTTCTCCCAATTGTTTCTTAAGAGTTTCGTTTTCTTCGTTGATAGCGACTAGAGCTTCTGCCATTTCTTCGGTAGAAACTGCTTCATCTACTTCGTCTTTTTCTTCTTCTTCGTCTTCTTTCTTAGCTTCGGCTACTGGTGAAGGAACTTGTCCTGTTACAGGAGCAGTTGGAGCTGGAGCTGGGGCTGGAGCAGCTGCTGGATCAGCAACGGCTGGAGCACCTTCTTCGGCTTCCAATTCAGCTAGAAGTTCATCTAGACTAATTTCTTCTTCCATTTCAGCAGATGGTTGGGCTTCTGCTACTTCTCCTGAACCTTCAGATACTTCACTTTCCAATTCAGCTAGAATTTCATCTAGTTCTTCACTGGTTACTTCTGCACCTTCTTCTACAGCAGCTTCTTCTTCAAGCTTTACATCAAATTCTTGCTTACCAGCAGGAGTTGTGTTCTTGCTTGCAGCAGGTGATGGCTTGGTTGGGTGTTGTTTTGAAGCAATGTTGCTATCATCTTTACCGATACCAGAAGATGCAAGTTTTTCTTCGATCTTGCCTTCTTCTGTTGTGGCTTCTTCAGCCATTTCTTCCTTGAGTTTTTCGGCAAACATTTCTTTCATGCTTGCTGCGAAATTTTCTTCAAGGAAAGTTTTTGCATTTGCCAAAGCTGTTTCACGAACGGCTTTTGCGTCAGCAATGCTTTCTTTTAATAGATCGCTCATAGTTATATTACTACCTTTCTTATTGTTATTTGTTGGTGAAGTTATTGAAGAACTCCAAAGAAGATAAAATGATGTGACATCAAAGAATGATGTATTTGAATAATAAATATAATATAAAACCGAAAGAATTAGAAATATTTTATATTTATTGATATATGCCTGCAAAAAGTGAAAAACAAGCAAGACTTTTTAGACTAGTCAGAGCTCTACAAAAAGGTGGAATTAAAAGCAAAGAAGTATCTCCACAAGTACGTAAGATGGCTCGTACAATTAAACCTAGTAGTGTAAAGGACTTTACTAAGTTAAAAGAAATTCTTAATCAAATAAAAGAAAATGAATATAGTTTGAGTAAGGTAAAATCAATAAAGAATGTAAGTTTTAAACAACATTTATTGAAACAAGTAGGTTTGCCGTTTTCTGAAAAAGAATTAGAAGTATTTCAAAATAAACAAAATGGATTTGCTGGATTCGGCAAAACTTCATTTAAAAACAACAAAAATACAAATGAAGTATATACCGAAATTAGCAGCAACAATACAAACAAAAAATTTGTATTTAAAAAACTAGTTGATAAAAACGACGGTACATACAAATACGCTTGTTTTATAGAAAGATCGTTTCCAGACAAACCTGAAAAAGAAATTCTCGATTTATTGAGCAACAGTTTTGATGATAAAGATATTGCTGACAAAACAAAAACACTAGCAGACTTTATTGATCGTATTAATACAACCCTAGGATCCATTTAATATGCCATACAATTTTAATCCTAATTTCAACAGACACATGAATCAATCCAAGGATACATATAAAAATATCAAGAGAACCGGAAATGAAACTCCATATTCTAATCCAGATGTTCGTGCGTTAAATAACAACTATAATAATCATAAAAGTCCAAAATTAATAAACTTTATCAATACAGATAACTTTGAAGAAGATGTAAAGATTTATAAATTGGAAGATATTGACCACCCAAATGGTTGGGACTTTAAAGAACTTGATATATTGGGAGAAATGAACTTTAGAATTGATGACGACTACAAAATGTTTAGTGAAATTGAAGTACCGTCAATTAAAATGGAAAATGAAAAAATAAAAACCTTCGTCTATAAAACTGACGAAGGTTATGTTATTGAAACTAATAGAAAATACGTTTTTGAAACGTTCGATAAAATGTTGGAATTTATTGACTCAATTCCGATGAAGTGGACGAAGCTTTAACTTCATTTGATTGTGGTGAAATTTGTGCTGGGTCGGCAATTTCAAAATATCTTTCCAAACGACGACCCACTTCTTCATACAACATTTCTAGTTGTTTTTCAATGGCTTTCATCTTTTGTGCTTCTTCGTACATCTTAGCGGCATCACGTTTGATTTCTTTCATATCACGTTCTACCATCTTAGCTTCCATCCAATCGCCACATTCTTTCAAAGCATAACGTTCAGCCAAATTTACAGCTTCCATTATTTTTTGAGCAGTAGCATAAACTCCATCAGCTTTCAATCCCTTACGATATTCGTTATAAGCCTTAATGGTTTCAACCATGTTCTTCTTTTCATATACGGTAAGTGGAGTATATGCGTGTTCAGTAGAATTTTCTAGTAAATGTTTTAATTTCATACTTTATAAATATTATAGTTCTGATAGAATGTTGTGGATAATTCTTTCAACATTACTATATGGGTTAATAATTATTTTTTGTTCTACACTTTCATTGATCTTACCTTGTGGATACATGAAAGCGCCTTGTGTACTAGGATTGCTTACAAAGTCAAAGGCAATTAAATCAAAGTCATCTTGTACAACATCAGCACCTTCTCTCATATCTTTCTTTACAGATCCTAGACCACGACTGCTGATTCCCAATAAAATACCAGATTGTAGTAAATCTCTTAAAATGTTACCACTTGGTGTTGGTAAAATTTCAACGGTTCCAACTAAGTCTTTACCGTCCCATCCCATATCAACGATATTGTGACTTACATTCTTTAAATTAACGACTGAAGATTCTGGATGATCAAGTTCACCCATAGCACGACGTTGTTTTACAAAGTTCTGCATGTATTTTTCAGATTCTCTCTTCAAGACATCCTCCGGATAAACTCTGCCGTTTTGATTTTTTGCATCCGCTCTTTGTAGTACGCCACTGACGAGTAATTTTCCGTCCTTGAGAGATTCATTCAAGGCGGACTTTTTAAACTCAAATGGCATTACATCAATTAATACTTGTTTCATATTATACTTTCGGTTGTGTAGAAGGTTGTTGTTCAGCTTCGGGTTCAGAAGGTGTTTCTTCTTCATCCGATGTCACCGTATTTGTTGGTGTAGCTGATTGTTGTGGATTAACAAGAGCTTGTGATTTAGCTACTTGATATTTATCTTTAGGTTTTAGATCAGCAGAACCTAATATTTTGATTGAAAATCCAGGCTTAATAAAGAACTTAGCAACTTTCTGTTTATTTTCTTCACGGCCTATAATGATAATAACATATCTATCATAGTAATAATCAATTGCTACTCCGGTAACATTGATTGTATAATCCGTTTCTGGTTGTTTGTATCCTTTACTAGCTCTTACAACAATCTTTTTACCTAAAATTTTGTCTTGAATAGTCTTTTGTAAATTATTCTTTAAAGTTTCGGTACTACTTTTTAGTTTAGTATCAAATGCTGTAAAATCAGGCAACACATCATAATTCTTTACATCTACAGATGGTTGTGCTTGGGGTTTTTGTGTAGGCTGTGTAGATGGTTGTTGTGGAGGTGGCTGAACAGCTTGTGGAGTTTCTTGTTCGTACTTTAATCCATTAAATCCCTCTGTAAACGGCAAACTACCTTGTTTATACCCAATTAAATTAGGATCTAAATTAGGATCGTTGTGTTGTACTAATCCGTTTTTATCAATATATGTATCAACCGGCTCAATGTTAAATGCTGGAGTAACAAATGCTGGTTCACTATACATTTGATTTTCCAACTTATAACCAGGACTTCTTTTAACTGGTTTTGCTAATTTATATCCTAATTGAGTATAAGTAGCTGGTCTTGCGCCTCTCTTGGAAAAAGCAAAAGGTGTTCTAGCTGCATCTCCACCTACTGCAACTGGACCTGAAGCAACTGGCATAGTACCTGTAGTACTGGCTTCGTTTTTTGCTCTTAATTTATTTAAGAGTGCCTTAACTTTCTTTCTTAGGTGTGGCTTCATTCTTTAACTTTTCAAGTTCTTCAACCAATTCATATGCATTCAACAATGAAGTTAATTGATTTTCTTTTACTACACCAGTAACGCTTTTATTTGTAAATTGATTAACAACTTCAGTGATCTTAATCTTTACAATGTCTGAATTAACTGTTTGAAGAGTATCTTTTAGTATGAGACTTACTCTCTTATATTCTTCATTCACAAATTTAGTAAATTTACTTGAATTGCTAATATTTGTAATATATTCTTTAAGTAGTTTCTTTTGTGCTGGTAACAAATTACTATACTTGGTATTGAAATTTTCAATCAAGAACTTATAAGCTAACAATCTTACTTCTGCACTTTGACTTCCATAAACATCCAAACTCTCTTCACTGTTCTTCTTTTCTTTGGTCAAATTTTCAATAATATATTCTCTCGACTCTACCAATTCTTGTACATCAAATTTAACTTCTTGTTCTGCTTGATTTTCAAATAATTTATAAATAGAAGCGTACAGTTTATAATTGGGAATCTTGTTCTTCAAAAATTCATCAATATTATACTTTTCTTTTATTTCTTTGATTACGTTGTACTTTTGTTTGTTTAGTTCACGTTCATCTAATTTAGAACGTGTTTGTAGTACTACGTTTAGAATACGTTCTGCTGCGTTTGCATCCTTGCTGGTTTGTTGTAGTACAAAATTGTATAACTGTGCTTCTTTGCCAAGTTCCTTACTTTCGTGGAAGTACTTAAACATCAAATTTTTAGTGAACGTCTCATCCCTACCCGCCAAAATATCTGCAGTAATTTGACGCGTAAGAAGTTCAAACAATATTCCAGCATTCTTGAATTTTGAATGTTTTGCTTTCTTATGCATAATATTAATATTATTTATAAATATATCAGAACTCCTTAAATATATAGGATTTGTGTTTATTCTTTTATATTTCTTTCATCCATAAAGGATTTTTCTTCTCCTTCTCTTAAAATTTGTTTTTCATCTTCCACCGTATTCAACATATCAGTCAATCCTCTTAGAGATTCCAATGATAAAGGAGACTTGTTTTTATACTTGTGTGTTACTGATAAATCACTACGTCTGTTATTCTCTAGTGTTCCAAGTGGATCTTCACCAAACCTATATTTACTTGCATCTTTTCTACCAGTTTGATCCCGTTCGGCTAACTTTGGAGCTGCTGGCTTAGATTCGCCACCAGTTGGTTTAGAAGTGTCATCTGCACCGGCGTCTCCTCCTTTTTCACCCTCACCAGCTGGAGGTTCAGATCCACTTGGTTCTACACCTCCCATATCAGCACCAGCTCCGCCCATATCACCTTCGCCACCACCTCCACCGCCGTCTTCTTTCTTTTCCGACGATTTCAAGAAATTGATAGCTGGATCGTTACCTTCTTCCTCAATTTGTTTAAATCTATAAGTGCCCTTAGCATCATCAATTAACTGTTTCTGTAATTCGATCATATCTTGATCGCTCAAACCAAACACATTTTCATAAATCCATTTTTTGCTAAAGAATTTATTTTCTTGCATGTCTTTGGACACTTCAACTTTACTCTTCCAAACATCTATCTTTTCTTTTTCAAAAATGGTAGATGGATTTGTTAACTCTAAAGTGAAATCGACCAAAGATTCATCACGATATCCTTGACTATATAAATGAATTACTGCAATCTTATTTAATTCACTTACAATAATTCTTTGTATACGTTGAATTGTTCTAGCAAAACGAATATCTTCGGCAGCTAATGTAGCTTTACCACTTAAACTTTCGTCATATCCCAAGAATGCTTTTGGAATCTTAAGGGCTGCCATCATCTTGTTACGAAGATATTCGATATCGTCTGTTCCGGTCCATTCCAATCCAGGCAAATTATCAATACTGGTGCCACTATCACTACCACGAACTGGTAGGAAAAAGTCTTCAACCATGTTTTGTAAATTGAAACGTAAGTTATAATCACCCGTTTGTTGATCTACATATGGAACCTTTTTCATTTGAGTCATAATACGTTCCATGTGGTTATCCACTTCATTAGGTGGAATGTTACCAATATCAACCTTGAAAATACGTTTTTCAGGAGCACGCATGATACGATGAATTAACATTGCGTCTTCCATCAAACTCAACTGTTTCCAAACACGACGAGCACCTTCCAACATACTCTTACCATATGGTAAGAAATTACTATCACTCAATAAACGAAAATGTGCTATCTGATAATTTTCCAAATCTTCTATTTTATTACCATATGGAAGATTAACTTGAAACTTTACAAAGTTTTTATTTGTTAATGCTGCATTTTCTACACGGGTAACATAATATGTGCTTAGAGGTTCAACCAAATAAACACCATATTCTGGACTAATATGTAAACGAAGATAAAAATCTCCGTATTTTACCATACAACGTGTCCAACTCCATAAATTGAATTCTATATTTAGAATGTCATAAAATAGATTATGAAGAATATTCTTGATTTCGTCATTTGTAGATTTGATTTGTAGAATTTCTCCCATTTCATCTCTAGTAGTACATTCGTCGGCATATATGTCTAATGCAGATGCCAAGATCGGATCCATATCCATTGTATCATAATCACGAAATAATTCTACACGACTGCTTTGATATGATAGATTAAAATCTCTAGTATATTGGTTATATGAAGTGGTACGTAATCTATTAAAACGATCTCTTAAACTATTACGATCTGTGGCATACTGAATTTCATCGGTATCGACAACCTTTAACTTTTTACCGCCAATGTTTCTAACAATTACGTCGTTTGAAAACAAACGTTTCAAACGTGCAAATAATGAACGGTTTCTTAATTCCTGAAATGATTGATCTGCCATATTATTCTATTATATAAGTATTTACAATAACCAACTTAAACTTTCTTTTTTATCGTTAACGGTAAATTCAAGAGTCTTATGATGATCGGGTACCGAACTAATTTCTTTGGGTAATATTACAGGACTTGCTACTTTAGATATCTTAGAAATCATAGCTTTATTATAAGCTATTTGATCATTTCTAAGTCGAAGTGCAGTTTCACGGACCCATAAACCTATACCAATAGACATTACCAAATCATCGTTGTATCCTCGCATTGCTTCTGCTTTGGGACCATTCCAAATAAATACATTTAACTCTTCGTATAAACGTTTTGATTTGATTATTACTTGTTTTTGTCTAAAAAATAACTCTAAATTGCTTACAATCAAAGGACGATTTTTAGTTGTAGTAGTAAATCCCGCAACTAATTTTTTATCTTGTGCGTGTAATTTATTACTATAAGACTTTTCCACATCTACAATAGTAAGATCACTTGAACTATAGAAAGTATTTTGATAATTTCTATCTATAATTTGTTGAAGTGTACCCCAACCAACGTTATTGTTTTCTACAACTAACAGTGCATTGTTGTATTCGGTAGCTACACTAACTAACAAGTTTCCATAATCCTTTGTAGTTAATTGTCCTTTATATTCAGCTACCTGTTCCATACTATCAACGTCTATAACGTGAAAAGCACTAAAATCTCCACCATCTCCTCTAGCACAATCCGCTGTCACTAAGTAATTTTTACTATAATTTGGATAATCCCATATCCATAAATCTTGATTATTACCCCGTCTTTCTATAGGATCTTTTATGTATGTCTGTTTATAAAACTCTAATACATCAACACTAACTACTTGATTACCTGATGTACTAAAATCACAATCACATTCTTGTGCCGCGCCTTTAACACCTGATAATTCTGTTTGTTTATCTCTCCAAGCTTGATCTCTTTCTGGATGCAAATACCAAGGTAATCTAATAGTCTTAAAGTTATTTTTACCTTCTTCGGCTTCTACCCACGTTTTATGGAAGAAGTTACCCACGCCGTTTGGAGTGCTTAATATAATAGCTCTACCACCGGTAGATAGTGTGTATTGTGAAGATAACCATATTTCCTCAATACCATCAATAAACGCAGCTTCGTCTATGATTAGTAATGACAGTGCGGATGAACGACCGGCAGTACCAGCTGATGATACGGCTTTGATTTGTGAACCGTTTTTGAGACGTAACGATAGACGATTATCTTCTACACACGGTACCTTTAGCCAACTCGGAAGATTATCATTTGCAAATCTAACCTTGGTAACGATTTCCTTTGCGGTTTCCTGTGTGATACTAATACAAAGAATATTCTTATCGTTGTGGAACGTCATTAACCATAAACTATAAGCAGCAGTAAGAGTACTAATACCCATTTGACGGCTTTTAAGAACAATGTTTAACTGATTATCAACAAACTCTTGTAAAGCGTCTTCTTGGAATGGATACAGTTCGAATCCAACTGTACCTCGTATAGGATGCTGAATCTTCACATACTTCTTCATGAAGTATATGGGATCTTCAATACATCTCTTATACTCTTGTTTTATTATCTCTCTCAGATTTTGCTGACTCATACTTTTCTTCGTACTCTTTTATCTTAACATTTAATTCGTCTAGACGTTTATATACAACTTCAAGATCTTTATTCAGATCTTCAAGAATTGTATTGTAGTCAATATTACCATCCCATTTTTCAAATGATCCATCTTCTTCCAAGAATGTAACATCTTTATCTTTATTTTCCTCACAGAATTTTTTACTTTCTTCAAATTTATTCTTATAATCCTGTAATATGCTACGTTCATTTTTTAGATCTTGAAGTTCATTATACACTTCAAACATACCCATTATTTTTAGATCTGTCTGGAAATTGATATAACAGTCATAACACATTCCTGTTTTTGGCCATACACGATCATCTAAATAATTTCCCCAACGAACATCCATATTACATTTCTTGCAACGTTGTTCGTTAATAATCTTTGCTTTTTTAGGAACTCTGCGTTTTACCCCATTTTTCCAAACCCATTTTCTACCTTGTGCGTCTTCCCATTCTTCACCTTCTTTACGTTTGTTGTTGTTTAAGTTGGGATCATAACCAACTTGTACGAATGGACGATTACCCTCTAGGTAATCCTTAACAATGCCTAGATTACTTTTACCTGATGCTCTTTTCATAACAAATATGTATTTATTTTATTTCTTAAACTTACTTTCTAGACCTTTTATAATAAAACTTCCTGTAATTTTGAAAGGACTACTATAAATGCTAGAATCTCTTATAACTATACCTTCATGTTTATCTAAATCTCCGATTTCGCTGGTAGCATTATTTAATATTTCATCTCCCAACTTAATTGTAGCTAAATAAACAATCGTGTCATTTAATATTTTATTAACATCTTGACCAGCAAACTCGGTAGATATATCTTTACTGTTACTGGCTTTAATAAATTGTTCACGGGTAATTAATGGAGTCTGTATTTTTACTCCCTTTAACCAATCTTTGAGTGTCTTAGTAACTGGCGTACTGGTAGGATATAACGTTATAGATTGTGACAAAACGTTTGCTAGTTTTGGTTCTGATTTGAAAGTAGTGTCAACACTACCTAACACCTTAAAACCATACTTCATAGCAACCTTATTTAACTTATTGATGTAAGACTGCATTGCTGTTTTATCGTAAGGAATTTCAGTGGCTACTCTTGATTTGACACTACCGTCTTTACCAAATGTCTTTGGTTTGATTTCCTTCAATCCGTGAATGGCTAAGAAGTTACCTATATTACCGTATCCAACTACATTTGTTGTACCTTCAACATATTCAATGTTAAACAATATATTTGGATTATCCAATAAACCCAATTTTTTTAATTCGGATGTGGTAGATGGAATGGCTTCATCAAAGATGTTAATTACTTTTGTACCTATACCAATAAATCCATGTCCGGGTTCAAATCTACTCGGTAAGTCTTCTGGTCGCATTCCTTTGATATCAAGTGGTTTTGCTGAACCACGATCCATTACAAATTGACCGTTTACCATACGGATGCTGGCATTAACACCGTCGATCTTAACAGAACCACCACCTTGTTTTAATGACTTTACCGATTTAGCAAATACGTCAACTAACTTTGCTCCTGTATTTACAAAATCAAATGGATGTGCCATATGACCCCCGGCACCACCTTCTTGTATTACTTCATTCAAAATATTATTCAGCTTTATCATATGGTTTTAAAAATGTTTTATCAAATACAGGAATTGCTTTTTTGTAGGAACTCTTAGTTTCGTCTAGACTATTATCAGTAAATTGCCAATTCCAAAATAATTGGTCAGGGGTTTTGAATCCAAAAAATTGAAGCACTTCTTTTTGTGTTTGGGTAACATCTTTACCATTCCAATTTTGTCCAGTTGCAATAAATCCTGAATCAATATTTTTGACAATATTACTTTCTCCCAAAGTGGAATGTCTGTTTTCAATCCAGGTTAATCTTTCAATTAATTTTTGATAGTATCCGTTAGCTTGACCCCATCTAACACTTGCAAAAAAGACTACACAATCGCTTTCAAATAACTCTTTACTTATCTTCCACAATTCATCGTTTTTGTTATTAATACTCGCCCAACAACGATGTTCTCCACTTGGATTTTTTTCTTTATCTTTTAAAACTGAATCTTTTGTACCACAATGATTTCCCCATTTTGACGATACGTTGCCTTCACACGGAACTATATTTAATTTGGTAGTATCTATCAACGATACTTTTTCTTTGCCGAGTAAATCTTGTATTTTAATAGCTAACTGTGTGCTTTTAGCAATATCATCTTTATGACCACTCCATCTATTGCTAGTAGTTAATAACAATACTTTGTTCTTGGTACGTAAATAATCTATTGTTTTTTTGTATTTACGAGCATAAAGATCCATATCTTGCTCGCTTTGAGGAAGTTTAGCTTCTAATAATAAATCGGTTAAACTAATCATTTTGATAACTCATCTAGTTTTTTTTGCATAGTCATACCACGAATTACTTCGGGAGTACCACCATTGTCTCTATTAAAATATCTTTTATAATTACTTAAAGCTACATCCAATTTAGCTTTATCAATCGGCTCTTTTGATATTATATCTTTTATCATTTTTAAGTTATTCACAACTAAAACATTTGTGTCGTTGATAACTTCATCTATCATTTTTAAAAGCGATGGATCGACTGTTTGTTTAACTTGTGGGTTAGTTAAATCTTCAACAATTCTAGTTAATAGTATCATAATATATAAATATACCCAGTAAACAAAAAACCCCGCTTATTTCTAAGCGGGGCTCGTTATTGCGTTTAACTCAACTTATACGTTGAAACTTGCTCCAGTTGGTAGAATGTTGAAGTCGAGGATAATGAATTCAGCAGTTCTAGTTGGTTGGATGAAGATTTGTCCGTAGAGGATGTTACGGTCAATCAAGTCAGGAGTATTGTTTTCAGCATCCATTTTGACTTGGAATGCGTAGATACCGTTACGTTGTTGTACCGATTCCAAATATGGAGTTACGATACTCAAGAAACGATTACGTGTAGCAGCTACGTTTTGTTCGAATACCAAGTAATTGCTTGAACTTGCGATAAACTTCTTCAAGTTGATCAACAAGCGACGTACATTGATACGATCCAAAGCACTTGGAGCGATTTGTAGAGTCTTTTGACCCCATACACAAATACCTTGACCAGGGAATGCTGCGATTGGATTTACACGACCTTCATAAAGTTGGTCACGTTCGCTATGAGTCACTCTATCAAGTACTTGTACTGCGGTTGGAATACCACCACGGTTTAGACCGGCTGGAGCGTACCATTCAGCAGCAGCATTGTCATTAGCAGCATAAACTGCTGGTAATACTACTGAAGGTGGAACACTAATAATCTTGTTGGTGTTAGTATCTAGGATTTTAACCCAAGGATAATAAGTACCTACATAATTACTGTCGATTGTAGCAACAGTGTTAATTGCTGCATCAATCAATCCTACGGTTTGATTGCTTGCTGGGAACACTACGTTATCCATAATGTAGAAACAATCTTGACGAGTTTCACACATATTGATTACCAAGTCGGTAACATAACTGTGCATCTCACGGAAGATACCGGGCAATACGATCAAGTTGATATCAAATTCATCGGCATTACCTAGAGCAGCAATACATTGTTTGTAAGCAATACTACCTGGACTGTTGATATTTGTACAGTCTAGACCTTGTGTATTACCTGGTGTAATAGCACTACCTACGTTGATTGGAATTGCTGGCCATTGACCATCAAATCCACCTTGGAATCCGATAACGAACTTACGTAGTTTTACATATGTAGATTCATTTACTGGATCGTAGTTACTTGGAATACTACCACTCAAACTTGGAGCTAGTAGAGAACCTGTACTTGCTGGTACGCCTTGAGCGTAATACTTAGCTGTACTTGTACCCCATACTTTATCTTCAAGATCAAAGTCGATGTTTTGACCATTTGCATCAACACTTCCAAAATATGGTAGTGGTTTGAAGTATTGTTGTGTATTATTTTCTACACCTACACCAAACGAAGCGGTTGGATATAGAGCTAGAATTTCGTCATCACTTTGTGGTACGGCATTAAATACTGTACCAGATGGATACTTACCAGGAGCCAAACCGTAGATACTTGCCTTACTATATTGAATATAAGGAATATAAGCATTAGCGGTACTGTCAATTGGAGTATTGTATGCTTCAAATCCGTATGGAACTGAGATAACAGGATAAGCTGTATCTGCCATTTCGATTCTGACATATCTACTCAAGTTTGGATAATCACCAAATTGGATAATCTTACCAGCATAAGTGATATATGCGTATCTATCACCAATCTTACGTGCTACGAAATTAGCAGAGGCTGGATCTAGATTACAATTTTGGAAGATTTCCAAATACTTTGGTTTCTTATCAGTATCGCTATAAGCACGTACTGCTAGTGTAAATGTACCCCATTCACTGCCTGGTACAGTTCCGGCCAACTTAACGTTGCTGATTTCGATCTTGTATTTTCTGTTACTCAAAGTACCATCACTCAAAGTATGTACTCTGAACAATTGGAACTTAGTTGGAGTAGTATCTCCTTCCGCACTACCCTTGAATGGAGCAATTTGTTGACTGTAAACCCAAGGTGTAATTGCGTTGGTGATAGAGAATTGACTGTCACCCGCATTTAAATTGGTGCTATATTGATCAACAAACTTCAATGGCTCACCAACCAGAGAACTGCCTGATAGAGTGTTTGTACCAACCAACAATCTCCAACCCAAAGTACTGGTCTTTTCTGCTACGAACTTCTTGATACTATCTTCGAATAGAACGTAGTTATAAGCAGCTTCTACTTTTTGTCCAGCGATTTGTTTGGATGGATTTCCAACGGTTGGATCCATTCCGAATACATCCTTGATGTAGTTATTATCACTTTCGTTTAGACTGAAATCATAATAACCGTATGTACCGGCACTTACGGTACCATCTGGATTTGTGAAGTTATACTTCAATGCCAAGTTGTAAACGTTTTCATTAGGATTAATTGCACCCTTATATGGGAATACGCTACTTGTCAATTGAGATAATGTTGAGGTATTGAATCCATATACTTCATAATCACTACTGAATTGTGTTGAAGCATTTTGTGTATTAGCCAACACTGCCAAAATCATCTTCTGACGACCAGCTATATTTGGATTACATGGATCGTTACCTGGGTTATCTTGGTTATTGAAATTACCGTTATATTTACCAAAATCGCCACTGATTACACCTTTTACTTGTAGACCGGCTACACAAGTACCAATTCCTCTAATGGAAGCAAAGCTACCACTAGTTAGTACTGGATGATTGCCAGATACACTGAAATAAGCATCATTTTCAATAATTGTAGCTCCTGTCTTAATAAATGACGAAGAGAACAAACCATTGGTTGTGCTACTTTCAGCAAAGGCGGTACCTATTGCGGTTTCTGCATCTACAATCAAGCCTTGAACACTTGAAGTCAATAAGAACAAACCTTGTCCGGTTGACAATACTGATGCTCCTGAAGGAGTACCAATTTTTGTTGCACCACCAATTACGAATTTACGTAGTAATAGTACGTTATTTATATCACCAACTTCAACACTTTGACCAGCATACAACAAACTACCACTCAAAGTTCCTGTTGCTGTCAACGAACTTGTAGTTGTATTACTGGTTGCTGCTACTGAACCAAATGTTACGTTCAATGAACCACTCAATGCTACTCTTGAAACATCATAACGAGCTTCGTATTGAGCAGATGAAGATTGGAAACTTGCAGTAGCAAATGTTAATGCTTGATTAGAAGGATATTTAGCAAATACAAATCCGTACTTGAACGGAGATGGTGTATATGATGCTGTCAAATAAGCATAATAATTAGGATATGTTGGACCGTTACCTGTTTTATTACCAGGAGCGTCTGTACCACCTGTTGTAGTAAATACGGCTGTATCATATGCTAGTTTAAACTTAGCAGAACCACCGCCTACAAGAGTAATACTTCCGCTTACACGGGATTTATCAAAATCGAATCCTGCCAAAGCATATCCGATTGAAGATCCCAAACTTGCAACTCTACCTTTAGTAGCTGCACTACCACTAAACAATTTATAGTATGAATTTGCTAGACCGGCAAATGCATCGGTTACACTAAATAATTTACCTTTACTTGCGGAAGCATACATCGATGCTGATAGAACACTATAACCTGGCAAACTACTACCTCCTAAACTTGATAGGAAAGATGTAACATCAGCTGTGGTAACTTTTGTAAAGGTTAGTGATCCTGAGAAAAATGGAGTAGTACCCATTCTTGGACCTACTGCAGCACTTGCTGACAATCTTAACAAAGAACTACTTTGTTGATAATTGATATTTGTGGTATAGCTATTGCTATCTAGATACATGAAAGAAGCAGATGTAATTGCACCTGCGTCTGTATTACGTAACCATTCACCTGGTTGAGCGTATACAATCAATGGATTCTTTTGCCAATAACCTGTTAGACCACCTACACGAACTACAGTAACGATACCTTGTTGTTGTAGATATTCTTTTGCGGTATATGGACCATAATATACTCCATCTGCAACGCCGAAACGACTTTCTAGTGTAGAAACTTCACTTATTGTTGCTGGAAAGAACGCTGGACCGTCAGCGAATGGAGCTACTATAGCACCGCCTATATTGGCTACTCCTTGTGCTAAACCTGACAGATCGTTTTCTCTTGTGAAAACGCCTGGACTTACTATATTTTGTGTTGGGGCAAACGTGCCTCCTTCTTGTATTGGCATAATGTTAATATCCTTTCGAAGTTATATTTAATCAATAAATATAACAGAAAAAAGTCAAGATTGAACTATTTATTATATCTTTTTGGATTTTGTTAAGATTTATTTACAAACCCAGATATAATGATCTCCGTATAGTAATTTGGATCGTTCCAGAAGCTATCTGTAATATCAACACCATCGATAGAAAACAGTCGAACGGTTAAATCTTTATCGTACATTACCTTCTTAAGTACTTCGTATCCGTAATTTCTGGGAAAATGTCCACCTGCAAAATGAAATTCTCCGCTGAACTTTTTGACAGAAGATTTAAATAAATCATAATTTTCGTCTAAAAACGTTTTTTCAAAACCTTCGATATCAAATTTTAAGAAATCAACAGAACGATTCAGTAATTTTATCAGATCCGGAAATGTTATAGATAAAGATTTTTGTTCTTTGTTATTGTGGAACATTGAAGCAAATGTTTGAATTGATTTACGTGTATCAATTAAGGAGTGAATTAAAACAGGCGACGTATCTCCGTCTATATTATCTATAAAGTCAGACAAACAATCGGTACTGCCATCTACGCCAATATACTTTATACCTTTATTTTTGTGTTTGATATAAAAATATCCCATAGAACATCCCAAATCTACTACAAAATCATTTTTTTCCACCTGCACAAATTTCTCATATTGATTCCATTCAAATATTTCTTTATATGTAAATGGATCGAATTTTTTTGTAGATTTAATATCTTGATTTGGGTTTATCAACCGATCAATATTTTGTTTTACCGTTTCAAACGATATTTGTTTATAACATTCAAATTGTTTTTCTGTACCTTTATTAACTGGACACCAATTCCAATCTCCGCCGTCGAATTTAAATTTTGTATTATTCCAACATCCATTACATACCGATTCATTTATCACTCTATACGGATTATTGAATTCATTAAAAGCCTTTGTAAATCCAGAAATCATAATTACAGGTTTATGACAAGCCCATGCTAACCACGATAGTCCAGAACTAAGTCCTATAAAAAACTCACAATTAGATATATCATCTATACGGTCTTGTAAAGAAATGTCTCCTGTTTTATCAATACAATTCTTAGGAATAGAGTTTATTACAACGCTATTGCCATATTGTGAATATCTATCTATACAAACTACTTCATAGTCAAGTGATTTTAAATAGTCTACTGTTTGTTGCCATCCATCTGCACTCCAGTATTTACACTGAGACGTTGACTGTGTTGCTATACATACGTATTTTTTTGGAATATTACTTCCCCGTGTTGATTTTAACTTTTTGGGAAGAATTTCTTTATATTCAAATCCCAAAATCTCAGCGGTTATTTGTTGTAAATTCTGTGTTCTATAATCTTTTGGAGAATATTGTCTCGCCTCATCAGACATAAAACATCCAATTTTATATGAAGCGTAATATTCTTTTAAAACAGCCGCGTCAAATTTTAAAAAATTAATGTTTGGATATGATTCTTTAAACAAATCTAAATGTGGTGTATAAAAATCTAAATCACACTTATGAGTTTTTTGAAATTTGTCAATATAAGGCATCCACGAAATAAAATCTCCTAAAGATGGGGATTCATTTATAATTTTTACAGATTTACCATTCAAATCAAAATCAAAATTAGTTTGTTCCTTTGTATGAAGATCTAAAACTTCAATTCGCCAGTTTATAAAATACTTAATACTAGGCATACACCACATATTATTTTTTATCCGAGTCTCATAAACCAAACTATTATTTTGTTTATTAAAAAACTTGACAGAATACTCTCTATCAAAGTGTCCCAATACTTCCACTTTACACCCATCTGTAAAATCATGTTTTATAACATTTCTAGGAGGTATGCTATTTTTATGGTTAATAACTGTATTTTTATAAATCTCTTCTAATTGAGTTTTCATATTTGAATCTTTTAAAACGTATCTATCTAATAATGTATCTACAATTTTGTCCCACGATTTATTTTTTGCTGTAATTATAGAATTTTCTCTAAATTTATCGTAGTGTTGAATAACATGTTTCACGCCTGTTAATACACTTTCAGTATCTCTTTCTATTCTATAGAGACCAGATAATGTATTATTTTTTTCAAACGTTCCTACGATTGGTAAACCACATGACATCGCTTCTAATAATGTTAAATTTGGATGTCCTGCTTCTAATATAGAAGGATGTAAAAATATAGTATGTTCTTGATAAGTTTTCAACAACTCCTGTTCAGTAAGATCGTACTTTATAGTTAATTTTTCATACGTAGGATTGATTTTATCAAAAAACTTCTTGTTATTTTTCGGTCCTGCAATGGTAATTGGTAAGTTTAATTTTTTAGCCACTTCAATTGCGTACAAAAATCCTTTACGATCTTCTGACATGTCATGTGTAAACCCATTATTAGCTACACATAATAGTTTATGTGTCGAGAACTTTTTTTCAACTGGTTTAAAAAAATCAGAATTTACACCGTGACTTAAATATTCTAAATTTGGTAAATTGAAGTAATCTATTAAGTACTTTGCCGGAACAAACGATTTTATAGAATTTTTTATTGCTTCGTAGTTTTGTTTGAATATACCGGAATCTTTACCGTATAAATAGGCATGATGATCATGACATGTAAAATAATAAGGTATTCCTCGTTTATGTGCCTGTACTGCTAAATTTGCAATGTGTATGTGAACTATATCGCCATGTTTATAATTAACTTCATCCAAATAACAAATTTTACTCTGTATATTTTTACGTTCTAAAATCAAATGATATTCCCAAATAATTTTTTCTACAGCCCCCCATCCATTTGGAGGAATCGAAATTAGACCCGGTGTAACATTAATAATTCTCATACTATTATTTATAGAACAAAAATACCAAATCGTTTATTTTAATTAAACTGTTTGTACGTAGGCTATAGATTTTAAATTCTCTATAGTATTGATATTAACTATCCTATCAAATAAGATTTCATTATTATATTTAAACACAATCTCGGTATCAATTTCATTTATATCTATGAAATGTAATAACCAATTTGATTTATTGCATTCAACCTTGAATATAGTTTGATTATTAACTATCAACTCAAACTCACCGTCTTCGGATGTTATATAAAAAAACAAAGGTTTAAATTTATCATTCAAATTATAAATCAATGAATATTTTTTGTTGAAATGATGAAAAATATCAATTTGGCTTTTTGAAAAATAAGAGTTTATATTATCTTCTATAATATACAATTCATTTTCAAATTTATTAAATAAAGATACAAGTATTTCTTCCACTATATTCGAAGAAGATTTATATGGTTCTATATTAAGCCAATCGTCATAACTCACAGGTAATGGAACGGCATCTACAAAATAATTTACGTCACCCGCAAAAAATTTAGATTCATACGAGTAACCACCAGGGCTGGATCTATTATAATTTTTAAAAACAAACATCTTTTTACCATGTTGATCTAATAACTGTGGTATATTACTAATTTTAAATAAATCTTCATCGTTTAAAATGTTGTCGTAATCTGAAAAAATAAATTTATCATAACCTAGAGATTTGACAAATTTTAATGCATTATTCACGTTTTTCATAAACGCAAATCCATGTCTACAACTAAGTATGTTTATTTTTAACTTGTTATAAACAAACCAAGAAACAGGTGTGTTTTGTAGGGGCAATAAAAAGTTATCGGAGTCGTAAATAAAGTAATTAATCTCATTTAATATATGTTCCGGTAAGGGAATATGTGATACTAATAATATATCAGTATTTGATAGTTTTTTAAACTGTCTTATATAATCAAGTAATATTGATTTTTTATAAGGTGAATCTGCATAACATGATATTATTGCTATATTTTTCATTTTAATCGAAATGATATATATGTGTTATAAATTTATTGACGGTTTCAAATGGTTTTACTAATATCGTTTTATATAATAAAGTGCCTTCACTAAAAACCTTAAGTTCATGACGTTTTTTACTATCCAATTCAACACCCCACCAATTATTAGCACATAAAACTAAATTAATAGGCGCGTGATGTATTGTAGGGTGTGTAATATCATTGACATGTACAGTAATAAAATGAAGTTTATCAGCTATAAATTCGATATAGAATTGATTCGTATCACTAAATTTGACTGTTAACGATCCATTTATTTCAGATCTAACTTTGTTTTTACTAACAACTTTTATTTTATAATTTTTTAAATGATTAAAGATATAATAATCATCGTGAATTTCCGATTTGTCAAAATTCATCCAAGAATATTTTACACTTTCGTCTACCTCAATATGTTTTGGTAAACGTTTATTTTTCATATTATTTTCTGTGATAGTGTATGTTTTAGCATCATGACTTGGATTCCACTTATCATTAAACAATGATAAACCACAACCTCTAATAACATTATATGCCGATGAGTGTTTCAAATAGTCATATTTAGATAAATCTAATTTTACATATATTGCCTTTCCAAAAAGTTTAAGTCTTAAAGCAAAATCGTTATCTTCATACTCACCGGCGAGAAACCGTTCATCCATCATGCCTATTTCTTTAAATAATGATTTTGTTGTACCAAATAAACCAAATCCAACTAAAGACGCAAAGCATTTACCTAACATTAATTCTTTTATTATAAACTTTAAATCATTCTCATTTAAAACTGTTTTTGGATTTACAAAAATCATATATTCGGATTTCGTATTATAAACCGATTCATTAACCATTTGTGAAAATGAAGCATATCCATTTGGAGAATAATCTCTTGAAAGATAAATCTCCAGCTCAAATTGTGTGTTTTTCACAGACTGTAATTGACTATTAATTATGTAATCGTCGTTTGAAAATAATATTAAAGCAATCTTTTTTGGTAACATATATTCCAAAAAGTCATCCAATCTTTGTTGATACGATCTACCACAAAATTGAATAATAAAGTCGCCTGATTGATATATGTTATCTTCTTGATTCCAATTTGGATAATATTGTAACACATTCGGGTCATTTGTTTTACAAAATCCATTACAAACTCGTTCATGAATCATTTTTGTACGATTCTTATAAACTTCTTCGTTTAATAATAACAATCGCATAGATTGTTGTGCATGATCAAATACATTAACATCTATGTTTTTAAGATATGGTTTTTCTAAGTCATATGCATCTCTTAAAAATTGTTTTGTCAAATCACAATTTCTATAAAACGCAGATCCATTAGATATATAACTGTATTTGTTTGCTGTAAAAATTAAATCATAATTATTGTCAATTATCGATTCTAACTGAATATCAAAATTTACTATCAACGAATCTAAATCGATCCACCATACCCAATCATATTTATCCGTTAACAAAAGACTTTCTACAGCCTTCACCATTCCCCATTGAGCAGGTCTTGTCCTATCAATAACATCGTTAAAATAAATAAAATCATAATCATATTTACCGGCGTATGACATTTTATTTGGTATTGATAGTTTTGCTAAATCAGCATAGTTTTTATCAAACAACGTTACTATTGCAATTCTCTTTTTATTTTTATAAAATCCATTCATATTAAAAATCTTGTTTTTTAAATATTCTAAACAGTTATCTAACTCAGAAACCGATTTACATCCATGGAAAAATTTTATATCATTTTTATCTTTTGGTATGTAATGCCATGCACATTCATCAACCCAATAATCAGTTTTTGGATTTTCATAAAAATTTTTTATAGAATCGCAATTCGACAAATTGAAGTGAATAATAGGCAGATGTTTAGTTGCATTATATTTCCATAACAATACATTTATTATTGTTTCATCATGATACGGCGCATACAATAAATTATTGTTTAATATACGTATATCATTTGATATTTTTATACATTCTTCAAAAAAAGAACAACAGTTCTTATTAAATACTATAAAATTTGTTTGTACATAATACATCGATCTATGTTTAACATCATATAGATTCATCATTGGAAGTTCCAACGGGTCGCCTAATCTGGGATCGCCAATTCCGTTTAAAATCATGTATTCGAATATACCTTTACCAACCAGAGGATAATTTTCACACTCTTTTAAGTATTCAAAAGATTCATCGATATTTTCACGAACTATCCCATCAGCATCTAGAAATATTCCTTCTTCTAATCCATGATTTAAAACATCTAATATTACACTTGGTTTTCTACTTAAAACGTAGTATGTATTATAATCGCTACGTTCTACTATACCTAAACTCGTATCAGTACTAAGTATAAAATTAGGGTCTTTCAAATTCACATCGTCTATACGTTTTGTATAAACGTTATTATGTTTCTTAGTATAGTCAAAATTAAAAGTGTATAATATTATTGGATAACTTGAAAATAAACTTATACTTTCTATTAATTTTTCTACTAATGGACAGTAACGTTCATTAACAAACGTTACAAATGCTTTTTTAGGAAACATAATTTTATTTTTTTGCAAAAAAGAAACCTACATCTTCTTTGAATTCTGGGTCTTCTGGATTATATATTGAGTATCCTATAGATTTAAATCTTTCAACAATCGGCTTTATATTTTTATGTTTGGCCCAGTGATATTCAATTAAATATCTATCTGATTTTAATAAGTCTTTATCTGAAAGGCTATTGATTACATCATACTCGGCTCCTTCAATATCTATTTTAATCAAATCTACGTGATCTAATTTATTGTTGATCATAAAGTCTTTAAGAGTGATGACATCGACTTCTTCTTCATTCATATTGTGATTTGTATATGGATGAGTATCGTCTATAAATCCACTAATCGTAGAATTATCTTCGACTGACTTTATTTTAAATTTTCCATTAAAATTATAAATTGCTAACTTATGAATATGAGCGTTGCTTTCACCCTTTAAAGATTCCGATATTTGATCAAACGCTTTCTTAGTAGGTTCTACAGCGTGTATAGTATTACAGTTACGTATATTTAACATATACAAACTGAATAATCCTACATTTGCTCCTATATCAATAACAGTATTAAGATTTGACAATTCACAATTTTTATAAATGTCTTCATAAAACATTTGTTTATAATTAATATACAAACAGTCAAACGGAGAAAAGTTTTTATTCAGTTTGATCGGAGTATAGTCCAGATCTCTTATCTTTAGAGTTTTAGAGCCAATTAGTTTTTTATCATTTGTATAAAATTCTAACAAAAATTCGCTAAAATAACTTTCGTTTTTAAAGTTTCTATCTCCATTTGGAACTATACGCCACCAACAATCTTTTTCCATGCTTATATGACAAAAATACATAGGCATTTTTGTCATATTATCTTTAACAGATACATAACCACTAAATCCTTTACTTGAAATTAAATGTATAGAGTTTGGCTCGGTAAATGATAGATTGATATCTAAATCGACATTGGTAATATCTACAATATTTGATTTTATTTTATCTTTTATCAACTTTAAGTTGTTTTCAAAATCTGGGGTTAACCAATTTAAATTTGGATACTTATCATACATTCCACAGTAAACTGGTAAGTTATACAATAACGATGGAATATTCCAACCTATAGCTTCTCTTATAACTAATGGACTTGTCTCTTTATCTTTAATAGTACCTTTTGAGGTAAACAAAAATACATCCATTGCATTATAAAATGTATCTACATCTCTACGTTCTCCCCAAATCTTACAATTTTTAGGTAAATCTTTTATTAAAGGTTCCCAGTAGAAACTAAAATTTTGTGCTTGATTACCTACGAAATGAAATTGAACAGGCTGATCCGTTAATCTACGAGCATATTCTATAATTTCTGCCTGATTTTTACGAGGAGTAAACAATCCTACATTCACAAAATGTGTGAGATTCGGATCTAAACCTAATGCCAATAACGAACTATTTCTATCAGTCTTGGTTTTATATTCAATAGGATATTCTACAACATCCGATGGTATATCCAAAGAGGCGAACATTTTCTTTTGATAAATGCTTACAAAAGCAAATCTATCTGGAAAAAATTGTTTAGAACTTACCTCGAAACTACTATCATGTGAGGTTTCTATGATTTTATAAGTTCTGTCAGAAACATAGATTTTTTCAGCAATCGTTCTCTCACAAAAATACTCAGGCAATTCTTCAAAGTGAATTACGTCAGGTTTAATATTATCGATTTGATTTAATAATTCTACTTTATTGTCGGTAAGTGTTATTAACTTATCGCCTAGTATTTCTCGTATTCTATTACGTTGTACTACAAATACACCTCCTGTAATATCATCATATTCAACACAATAAACATCGTGATGATCTTTCAATTCGACGATTTTCTTTAATAAGTATTGTGGACCTCCGCCTGTAGACAAATGTGGTGTTATAAACAATATCTTCATATAATATCAAATATATACTACCTTACTATATCCGTTTTCTTTTTTTATTTCTAGTCTAGTATCAACCATATCTCTCATTTGATCCAGATGACTAATAACCCAGATAAAATCAAATTGATGTTTTAAATAGTTAAATAAAGCACCCATCTGACCCAAGTGGTCGCTGTCAGCACAACCAAATCCTTCATCAATACAAATGATATTTGGTCTTGGTAAGTTACTAATGTTGATCAATGCAACTCTTATTGCCAATCCACTTACAAACTTCTCCATACCACTAGCCATTTCAAGTGGCCATTGTCTATCATCATAAACAATATTTGTACTGATGTTTTTACCATCTGTTTGCATAGATACACTAAATTCCACCAATTGATGAAGAATGTTGTTAACTTCCTTCTCAATTTCAGGCAAAGTCTTGGTAATAATCTCATATGGAATACCATCTCGGCTGATAACATTGGTATATAGTTTATAAGACTCATACGAATCTTCAAGCTCTTTAACCTTGTTAAGCTGATCGGTTGTATTTTTATACTGCAATTCAAGTCGTCCCTTTTCAGTAGAAGTATTAAACAATTTATTATTCAACGATTTAATCTGAACTTCACAATCCTTAATCAAAGATTTCACATCATTAATTTCTGCAATCAGCTTGATGTTATTTTCAATAATATCTTTATTTTTATAAAAATTTTCAATCTTTTGAACTACCTCTTTTAAAGTGTTTTGTAGTTTAATCTTGAAATTTTCGTCACGTAATATTGCTGTAGATAAAACTTCTTTGGTCTTCTCTAATTTAACTTTATTGTTATTAACGCTCTGGCATTCTTTATAACGGGTTTCTATATCACCAAATGAATCCAATCTATTCTTTATGATATTATACTCTTCTACCAACAATTTTCCTTTGTTTTTATCAAGTTCCAATTCTTCTTTGGTCTTAATAGCATCTTTTACAAAAACGTTATTTACACAATATGTACAATTAGGATCGTACTTATGTTCTTCTAATTTTTTTAACTTGTCGATTTTATTTTTAACGACTACTTTAAGCTTATCAATTTCAGAAGACTTTTTGGATTCTTCGTCTTTGCAAATTTTATATTGTTCATAATCAGTTTCGATATTATCACAACTTTTTAATGACGAAGATAAATTATTTAATTCGGATTCAATCGACAAAAACTTAGTCTTTTTATCATTAATATCTTTTTCAAAGTTACTAACTTTAGATTCCAAATCTTTCTTTTCTGATTCTAGTTCTGTGATATCAATATCAAATGAAGAGGTCTTAACAACGTTATTTGATAGCTCCAACAACTTGTTATTTTGTTCGTCTTTTTTAGATTCCAACTCTTTTACTTCTAAATTATATTGTGTAATACTTGAATTATTAATATCAATACTACCAGATACATTTTGTAACTCTTGAAGTAACTGTTCTTTGCTTACATTCTTTAAAAGTGTATTTGTTTCTTTAAACTTGTCATTTGCCAAATTGTACAATTGATCAAATACGGTCAATCCCATAAATTGGCACAATAAATCCTTACGTTCAGTTTGACCTAGATCGATAAAAGATCCAGCCTTACTATTCTGTATACTAAGAACTGTTAAAATAAAGTCTTCATACGTACCTACGTAATCTCTGATTATATCATTCGTGCTTCTACGAGCTTCTCCGTTTAATGGTACTTCATTGCCGTTTTCTATTTTATAGAACTTAACATCAACCTTAACATTTCCTTTTTTATCGGCTTTACCGTCACGTTCAATAAAGTAATCGACTCCATTTACCTCAAAGTTGAATTTACAACGAAAACTCATCTTTTGAGTATTTAAAACGTGTGATGCTTTGAATCCTTTACTAAACTTATCAAATACACAAAACGCAAGTGCATCCATGATACTTGATTTACCACTTGCATTTGGTGCAAATAATCCGATAGTACCTTTTAGTTTTGTGAAATCAATTATGTTACCCTCACCATAACTAAACATATTATCAAACTCAAACATCTTTGGCTTCCATCGAATGTTCTTTGGTGCTTTATCCTTGGGTATTTCTTTATTCAGAGTTTTATTTAACTCTTTAACTTTTTCTATAATATCCTTACCCAAATTTTTAGATACGAGATTATCTTCAATAAGTTTATTTTGATAATCGACATTAAAAATGTTGTGTATGTCAAATATCTGACCAGACTTTAAAGTCAAATCATTAGAAAGTTCATCACCACGAACATATGTAGTTTCAACTAAAGTACATTTCTCTTTAATTTCACTTACAATTTCCTTTACCTGTGAGGGTATAGATTCCCTACAGATTACTCTTAATGTAGCCTTCTTTGGAATTGATGAAATATCCGTTACTAGCTTGCCTTTATTGATTTCAACTGTATAAAAACCGTGATCATTTGATAACTCATAGTGTTTATATACTTTACGTTTTAAGTCCCACATCAAAAATCCATGACCTTTAAGTTCTTCACCATGATTTTGTTGAATCATAGAACCTGCGTATACAATTACTGGTTTATTTTCCTTTTCATCATATTCTTGTAGAACTTGGTGCTTGTGAATGTCACCTAACATTGCAATATGGTGACCGTCAAATAGTTCATTTGTAATAGCACGATTGCTTACAGTATATCCAATATCAGTAACAGCATTATTTACGGGTCCGTGAAACAGTGCAATGTGATGATCTGTACCAACCAGATACTTTGCGGGTACATCATCTAATTTTACGTATTTTTCAGGACTATCAAATACGCTGAAATTATTAAACAAGATATTTTCATACCTAAATACATCACTTGCCTTTAAGTAATAAAGATTTGAATGATTTAAACTGTCTACGATTGGAGTTAAACAATCTAATCTAGACTTATTAGCTAATGTAGCGTCATGATTTCCCGCAGTGAGAATTGTAGGAACACGATCAGCGCAATTTTTTAGAAATTCACTTCCGATTTTTACACATTCCGGACTTAAGTCAGATTTATTATGAAAAATATCACCCGCAACTACTAATACTGCATTTAGTGTTTTTGCTTTATCAAGAGCTGCATAAAACTTTTGAAAAACTGACTTATATTCATCGTGTCTTTGTGTAAGACGAATATGAATGTCTGCAATATGCATTATGCAATTGATTTTTTCATCTGTATTTTTTAATACAATCATAATTTATTTGTTAACTTATATCTGTACAATAGACTTTCATCCATTCTAACACTGTTGCTGATGGTTTGCCAAGTTTTTTCGTGACCGATTTCATTTGGATCTTTGCCATCCAACAATACCAAGTGTGTTTCTATATTATTACTTACTAAGAATTCACAAATTTTAATACTTGAAGATAATGCATCATTGTCCAAAAGAACATTTACTCTCGGAGGTTTATTCGTCATCAACTTTATTTTTAGTTTCTTTGATAGTGTTTTACCAAATAACGGTACAACGTTGTACTTTACAGATAAAGCGTCAAATGGACCCTCTACAACTGTAATTGGTTGATTAAAATCTGTAAATAATTCAAATCCGATTATATCTTTACTACCGTCACACAATCTATATTTAAGTTTACCACCACAAAAATCTCTACCACAATAAAAGTTTAGTTTTCCATCTTTGTCGTATGATGGAATAATTACTCTATTAGCAAAATTGCCTTCAGAACAATATCCAATGTTGTATCTAACAATTTCATGAATTGTAAGATTACGTTGTAAACAATAATTCAAAGCATGTTTGTAAGCAAAGTCTTTGTTTGGTTTACACAACGGTTTAAATTCCTCTGGTAAAATCAGTTCTTTTTTATCTTCTTCAATTGTATAAGTTATTTTAACATTATCCTTACACAATACCTTATAAAATTCTGCGGGTGCCTTTACCTTCTTTAACAAAGATGTAAAGCTTTTACCACTAAAACCACATACCCAACACTGATAATAACCAGTTGTAGTGTTAATATTTAATTTTCGTTTGTGATGCTTACAACTCGGACAAAAAACTAATATTTCATCCCCACCTTTTTGTATATGAGGCTTTTGCTTAAACAGTTTTGAAAGTGTTTCTATAACAGAACCATTAGTCATTTACTATAGTATATCAAAACATTTAAATTAAATCAAGCACTTTAATTTTTATATAAGCCGGCTACTATAGCATCATACATATCACCGTTACGTTCATCCCAGTTGCCTTTTTTATTCTTAACTGTAAAATTAACTATGTCAGGTATCAAAGATTCCAACTCTTGTTTAACAAAGTCTTTGGACTTTACTCCTTTGATTCTACATTTACCAAATAATTGTTTTCTCATTGTGTTAACCGACAATAAGTTAACTTTCTTTTTAAAATGTTCTTCAATGATATAAGCGAATACAGCGTTGTGTCTAGCCAAAGTTATAATAACTTGTTGACTGGTAAACCCACCGGCAAATCCACTTAATGCTGCCTCAAGATTAATTTCATCGACTCTTTTAATCTCCTTGGTTTTTTCCAAACAAGATATAACATGAAACGTTTTCTCTTTAGTAGTTTCTAATTTTTTTGTATCTATAAAACCAGCAGAAAGAATCTTTCCATTTTCACAGAAAGACCAACCAGTTGTAGATGTAGATGAGTCTAATCCTAATATAACCATTTAGAATATATATTAACGAGTAAATGAACCGTTAATATATTTGTTACTATTAAAACCTTTAACGTACCTTGAAAGTTCCAAACTTCTTTGTCCAGATACATCTTTAAATTGACTTGCACCAATAGGAGTTTTTAGTCTAAAACCAGGATCTTTAGTATATAGAGCATCTTGTAATGAAGCTCCACCATTCCAATTTGTAGAAATCTTATTTACGCCTGACTTTAAAACAGGCCCGTTGGCTGTATTGTCACTATAATTTAAAGCTTTACCGTTAAAATTTTCAGTGCCAGTATTAACTCCAACTTTAAAACCCGGTTCGACTGTATAATCTCTTGACTTTTGTGTAAAACCATACGGAGCAGTTACACCTTTAATCATAGTATTGTTTCCAGCATCATATGCTGAAAATGCTCCACCAGCAGGAGCCTTAGAAAGATAAAGATCCCCTATTCCTTTAGATAAAGATGTACGGTTTATTTTTGAAGTATCTGAAGCTATGGTTGCCATAAATGTCTATTTTATAATAAATATAATTAAGTGTCCCATTTAACAACAATATTAATAGGAATCTCACCTGTATTTTTAATAGGCGCTGCTAATTTAGCCATCGCAACCAAATCAGCACCACTATATAGGCCTACAGTAGTTATATATGGTGCTAGGTATGAACCTGTTGGATCAAATGATGAACTTATACTATATCCAAAGAAATCGTTCTTTATTAAACCACTATTAAATTTACCTGTTTTCTTATTTAAGAAAGAAACCATATCATCATAGTTCTTTCGTTTAGATCTTTGATTGATATAATTTTGATAATTATTGATGGTAAAGTCTTGAATGAAATACTTCCATATAGCAGAACCATCTTGACTATTAGCTATACCGTCGCCGTTAACGTCAAAATCTAAGGTACTGCATTTATACTTCAAAGCTTCGGTTAATCTATTTTGTTCATAATCATAAAACGATGATGTATAGAAAGTAAATATGGATTCTTCCACATCTCCGCTTATAAAATTGTTCCACCATTTTTCAGACCCGTCTACAGAAATTCTATAATTAATATATCTTAAAATGATATCAAGATTATTAAAGTCAAACGTTTGTGTATTTATTACTCCATAATCAAACATTGAAGATGTTATTGCCGTAGGATTGGTTGAAACGTTAAATTCTCCGGGTTCAACTGTACAAATATATTGTTTTTCGTGTAAAGAAATTTGACTTTGATATTCCATATACAAATATGTGTTTTCATAATTTGTAGGATCCAAAGTTAAATTTTTCAATACACTGCCGGTATTATTGATAACGATTGTGTTAGTGTTGTAGAACACATTACCAACATTGTAGTCTTTTTGTAAGTCTGTTAAATTATAAATGTAAGATTTACCCAAAATCAATTCGGATGCATCTTTAACATCGCCTTGTTCTTCAACAAATACCACCAAATTGTTACATTTTTTACAATAACAATAACAATCTTCAGGGCCACTAACGGGTTCAGTTGGACCACAACTTATACAATCTTCCATCTGAAAATATACAAAACTTGAAGTCACTGTACAATCTTCACTTTGATATGACGATGTAAGTAAATACGATAAATCACTTCTACTGCCCGATTCGGTAATTAATATTCCGGATAATCTAAAATCATCATTAAGCGGAATAGGAGCTCCTATCACAACATTTTGATCTGATACAGATACACTATAACCAAATGCATTAAATGGCTTACCTATTTCTTTACGTTTTGAAATCGGATCGGTAGTTAGTTGAGTAATTAAAGACTTTGATACATAATAAAGTAAACTTTGTCCACTGTATGTAGATTCACCGTAATCATATTGATCAAATGTTAAATCGTAATAATTAATTGAACTAGAAATAAACAACGAACTAAATGGAAAATATGGCTTAGGTGATCCTATTAACACTTTATTGTTGTAAACCGAAACCGAAAATCCAAATAGATTATCTTTGAAAGTTACGTCATCTCCGTATAATTTAGTCAATAATTGAAATCCACAATTTACATCAGCGTCGCATTGACCGTTTTCATATAGATAAACACTGCCTCGTTGACGTAATACATTTGATCCGGAATATTCCCAATAAACCAAGTCATTTGGAGCACCTATTGCTAAAATCCTATCATATAGTGATACCGAATAACCAAATCTAGTTTTAGTTTGACTTCCACTTGGAAACAATTCAAACGTAGAATTCTCTAATTTATAATATTGTGAACTTGTGTTTTGACTAAAAACTTGATTTAAATTCCATCCATTTGATGAAGTTTGATATAAATATACATTTGAATGAGATACTTGATTACTACCCACCACCAAGATATTTTCATTTTTCTTGTCAATAGAGATAGAGAATCCAAATCCAGTTTGAAGAGGGTAATCGTTTATACTACAACTTAGAATTTTTTGAAGCGAATATATACAATCTGCATCGGAATATTTATATAAATAGACAGCACCTCTACCACCGTTGTATGTAGGCGCACCAACTGCTAAATAGTTATTTGAAATACTTACACATCTTCCAAACTGATCAATTTGTGAACCTGTAATTACACATATTGGAATATTACTTACATTATAAGTTTCCAAACTTTGATAATCAGTAGTTTCTACAGCCGTTACACTTGAAGTAAGATCATATACATAATTTGGATTTATTTCATATATAGATATGGTAGCTTTTGATGCTGTTAACCCAGGATAGTAACTATTAATTGAACCATAATCGCCAACCGCCATGAAATAGGTAGATAAATCTACAGCATATCCGTATTTAGATTGATATATGTCTTCAGTACCTACTTCGGTTACTAAATAACTACATGTTGTATTAACACTATTAACCCCACCGTCATCTTTTGTAAATGATGCTGTAAATGAAGTACTACTACTTTGTTCAGTATAATACGTAAACAACGTACCATTTTGCGCAAAAGTTTTATTGGTAAGAATATTAGACAATCTATATTGATTTAAATAATTGTCTTTTTTATACAACAATACCTGTCCTATTTTGCCAAATCCCTCACAACTGTCATAGTCTTGATCAATTGGATTGCCTATAGCAACATAATCGCCGTTGGTACAGACTATAGTACCATAATTTTGATTATATATGTTTTGTAAATTGGACATTATGTATATAAATATTCAAATTTGCCATAATTATCCAGCATTTTCTTTTCTTTCCTCGGGTTTATAATAAGCAATTCTATTGTGATTAACAGGACTTGCTAATAATACAGCTGGTTTTAAGTTACCTTTTCTTGTTTCTTGAAACATATGACTCATCCACGTTTGTTCATATGGATGGGCCCATGTGGTATCTAAAAACATCTTTTTATTTCCTCGTTTACCGACTATCATTGGCCAATTTGCATAATATACTTCACCCTTGATATAACTCAATCCGTCAACTACTTCGATTGTATCAAACTTAGTTCTAGGACAGTTAGGATCGTGTCCCGTAACTGGTAATTTACTGTAAGTAGGCCAGATTTCATTTCTTACTGTTTGAGGCACATTGTACCAAGAAACTTGTATGTTGTTATCCATGTATACTTCTGTGTATGAAAACTTTAAGAAATCTACATCGTTGTCTCCATCAATAATTTTTAAAACTTTATCATACAAATTTGGTACGTAGGTTGTGAATCCATTACGACATACTTCGGATCCGGGTTCATGTATACCCATATCATCTTCCAAAAATACATAATAATCACTATCAGATTCTTGAAAGTGTTGTGCTGCTTTAAATCTACCACCATTTATTCCTGTATTTTGATTATTTATGATATGTTCAAAATTATACTTTTTACACAATTCTGCATTTGCAATTCTAGCTTCTTCGTTTGTAGAATTATCAATCAAAATGTTTCGTGTATTGGTTATCCACTTTGGATGTTTAAGCCAGGTTTGTATAGTATGTTCGACTTGATGTGGAAAGTTAAATGTTAACATATATATTGATAATTTTAACTTATCAACATCCACTGACTTTTTTGGAATATAAACATTAGCTGTTTTAGGTATCTTTTCAAGTTGTACCGTATTATCAATAAGCGATTGTACAAATTTTACAATTAAACCATTTGAATCTAATGAATATCTTCTATACTTCTCCGGCTCTAAATAAGACATTATAGTAAATATACTCTCTTCTGTACCCATACAACCATCATTCAAACTTCTATCTAACAACGAATAATACATTGCGTTTGCTTGATTAATAACATCTTTACTTCCACCAAATAGCCCACCCCTACAAACGTATTTTACTTTCTGACCACAATACTGATTAATTTTGTTGTAATCAAATCCATGTATTTCTTTATCAGCTTCATATGGATAACTTAAAAACAAAAATGATTCTAAATAAGGAATTATTTTATCCAAACACTTATTGTCAGTAAAATATTTTTCATATACGGTATTTGTTATTCCTGCGTCTAACCAAATAAAATGTTTTGTATCAAACGGATTCCAAATGGTAACATCATTCAATAAAAACATTTTTGATTGTACTATTGGATTATACCATTCTAAAGATGCTTGTGGAGAAGATGATAACCACCCTGCTATATTGAACCAATTATGATCGGTTCTTATTTTTTGTGTTTTTTCCCAAAATGGGTTATACATATTTTTTATATCACTCAACTCATATATTTTTACGTAAGTGTTTTGTGGAGATCTTTTTTTCCAAACCAAATGTTCTAATTCTTTTGGCAAATAAATAAATAAATTTGCATCAATATCCAATAACTTATTAAAATGTTCAATATAATGATCAAACGATCTTCCTGTTCTGTTTATGTTCCAAAGACCTGTAACAACGGTTAAGTCTTTAGATATTTTACTTTTACCGACTGTGTTAACATTGTTTTTAATTTTTTCGTAAATTTGTCTATCGACGCCATCTATATTTTGACCTATTTCAATCACATAACCATTTTTTTCAAATTTTTCAATTGTTAATTTTTTCTCTTCTTCGGAAAGATTGATATATTCTAATCTTATAAATTTTGGACGAATTTTACTAAAATCTAATTGTTGAAATATTTTCCAGTCATAACCTTCGGCATCACAAATTAAAACGTCAATTTTTGATATGTTATGTTTATCTATTAAAGATTTTAATGTTAACGTATTAACTTTTATATCTACTCCGAATTTGGATTTAACATCTACGTCTCGTTGATAATCACTTCCAAATCCATTTCTTAAAGGATACAAAGCACTCATACCTTTATATCCAGTATGTAAATTCTCTCTTTCAATAACATCTGATGGAATTGTTAACATTACAGTTTCTCCATCAAAATCGGATATAGCAGATTGTTCGTATTTATAATTATCTACATAAGAAAAGTTCTTTTTTAACTCTTCCATAATAGACGGAATCGGTTCAACTAATAATGCTGGCCATCGATACATATCTAAAAAACCACGGGTATCGTCAAAAATTATACCGTCCATTGCTCCAATTTGCAAAACAAACGTATCATTGTAGTTTTTACCTATATAATGTAAAGTGTCAGATATTATATTCATTTTAAATAACCCATTTTATAAAAATTAGTGTGTGAATCGTCGGCTTGTTCTTGACGATATAAATTGCATCCTTCATTTATATCATGTGTTGTGTGTGAAAGTACAGGAAAAGTCGTTACCCCTCCTTTGTCTCTCCAGTCTTGTAACGATAGAAGTTTTTCTTCGTTTTCATAAAAAGTCACCATTTTTCGAATGTTGTGTTTTCCTAAATATGCTGCAACGATAATATCATCATTCCAACTTCCCTCTTTATAAAATTCAAAAAAATCATCTTTAAAAAAGTTTCTTTTATAAGAAACAGTTTTATAGTGTTGCAATACATTAACATATATGTTTTCAGCAACCGAGACGACATAATGATCTCTTACATCTCCTTTTAATTTTGAAACGTCTTCTGGTGTTTCTCTATCAGCCCTCATACCATCATAACCAATTGCAGTATTTTCATATATAGATTGGTTCTTAACGTGTTCTGATAACATCGAAGGATGATATATTAAATCATCATCACATACCACTATTATAGTATTTGGATTGTCTTCCCGATGTAATGTATAAAAAATCTTAGTTATTGTCCCCAAATCTTGTAATCCACAAAATAACTTTAATTTAGGATTGGTTATGCTTAAATTTTTAAGACAATCAGGCACAATATATTTTTCTTTGGTTTTATGATTTTCATCTGGTATGTTTAAATGGATTTCGTAATCGCCATCAAATTCTTGATTTAATAATGAATTTAAACAATCTTTAATACCTGACGTATATGTTGTAGAATTTAAACGTGTGGGTATTGTGGTAAGCGTGATTATGGTTTTCATATTTAATTTCCAATCGTGGTATAAACGTGGGTATCGGTAATTTCTAAAATTGGGAGATGTTGATCATAATATTTTTTAAGTTGTAACTTATTGTTTTTAATAAATTTTGATATAGACGTTACATCCGAATAGTCAAAAGAAAAATGGTCCCAACATGAACGGGAACCAACTGAATGAAATGTATCCTCCGGCCTAGTTTTATGAATCATTATATTACCCCATTTTGGTAAATGAGTTAGATCTTGTGCATTTAAATATAAATAATCTAAGTTATTTTTTAATATATCAAATGCCGTTGGAAATGTCCAAATAAAATTGTGATAATACGTTCCTTTAAATAAAAGAGTCTGGTTCAGAGAAAATGATTCAGTTATAAAAGTATCGATTAAATTAAATAATAAAAGTAAATCTTTTTTATTTTTAAAATTTCCGCCATAAATAAAACTATCATCGTTACGAAACTGAAAATTTTCTAATTTAAATTTGGGTAATTGATTATTAGTACATTTTTCCAAAAAATTAAAAATAATATTAACATAAGAAGATTCTTTTGTATGATATCCTTGATTCCAAGCATAAACCGACCCTACAGGTATATTATTAAAAAAATCTTCAATACATTCTATATCGTTTCGTATAACCATATCAGTATCCACAATAACAAAATTTAGAATATTTTTTTCCGAAAAATATTTTAATATATACCTGTTTAAAAACAAAGGCACTTGAATTTTATTTATAGAATAAAATTGATTAAATTTTAAATAAAACTCTTCGTCTGAAGAAGCTTCCATGCATATTTCGTTTTGTAAACTTAATAAATTATCGTTTCGTAAATCGTCAATTACAACAAACGTAAATAAATCGTGATAATCTTTATACAACTCAAAATAATATTTTGTAGTAAATATTACAATATAATTCTTAACAACGTCACTACAAGATTTTAGTAGTAAATCAAACCTATATTTCATAGGGGTGCCAAAACAATACATTGCAATTTTAGGAGATTCATTCATGATTTATAAATATCGATTGCCTCCCCCCCACGATTTTTGTATATCCATTTTGTAAAAGATATGGTGTTAATAATTTGTCTTTTCCACCAACAGGTTCTATAAAATCAGTATCATCTACAGATATTAAATGTAAGGGAGATAATTTGGGTCTTGCTGTAATAAATGCTTCTAAATGTTTTTCTGCATATAAATGACTACCAACATCCCATCCATCTAAATACAAAAAGTCGATTTGTTTATTAAAATTTTTTAAAAATTCAATTCCACATTGTGGAATGCAAATATGTAAATTACTTGGAAGATCTTCGTTTAAATGATATTTATACTGATTTTCTAATTGTGTCTTACAATGTGGATCTATATCAACTGTGTATACATCGTATCCTTCTTTAGCCCAAAAATGAGTAGAATGTCCATCTTGACAACAAGGCGGTGCCTCACATTCTTTTATATCAAATGATTTGTTATAATAGTCGATACATTTTTGTGTAGTTTCTATACGAGTAGATCCTATTTCCACTATAGTTTTTGCTTCTAAAATTCTAAGAAACTCATGTGTTTTTCTTATCCATTTTGCGGGATAACTTCTTAGACTATTTTCAAATGGTTCTAATCTAACACGATCCCAGTAAATTACATCTGGATTAAAATTTTTAGATAACTCTAGTATTTTTGTATATTTCTCATTCATAATCATAATTTTATTTCTATACGTTCTGACCAACCTCTTGTTTCACTTACTGCCCAATAAACCACTTTTATAGGCCACCTATCAGTTAAGAAATATTCTTCATAATGAATTGGCGTACTGTTATGTATAAAATCGGTTAATTGTTTTCCAACAATATATTTACTATTTACAGATTTACCACCAGCATCATCGAATGCTACTAAAATAGCAGAATAATCATTTGCAGGTAATTGATCTCTAGTAATATTAACTAGATGATAAAATGACTTTTTAAGTGATTTTTTCCATTCATCGTCTGACATTGGTGGATTTGGTGGAATATCATTATCCATAGTATACTGTTGAACTGATTTTTCTTTAAAACATATACCTGAATATAGTTCGTAATCATGTAATGATCGTTCTTTACCAAGATCATATCCAGTCAAATCAAATCCATTGTATTCGGTTTGTAGTAACTGTCTAATTTTAGCTCTCGCCTTATTCTGTGAATCACTCCAATTTTCACCTCTTTTATTTTGATCATCCCACACAAGAATACCATCACGCTCTTTTCTAGTCATTGAATGCCAAATAACAACTTTATGTGGATGATAAATATCATATCCGTGTGTAAAAGATCTAACGGTGAGATTTATTTCTTCTCCACTAAAGAAAATATCCACATCGTGTTTAATAGTCTTAGCCCAGTGATTATCACCAAAACAAAAATGGCCTGATAAAAACCGAGCTGGTACAGGTTTTGTTATTTGATTAAGATTCTTAAAAGCAGCGGGTCTAATAAAAATAGTACCGTGTGGATAAAAACAAGACATTACCGACTGCCAAGGTTCTTTTGTTCTAGATTTAGGATCGTCAGTTGGATCATAAAAAGGAAGATATCCAGCAACAAGTGGTTTTTTAACACCGTCTTTTTTTAAACCGTCGTGCATTTCAATTAAAGTATTATCCCAGTCTTTATTAAAACGATGATGACTGTCTAACTGTAAAATGTACTCTTCATCGAGCATCATTGTGTTGATCTGATACCTAGCAAATGGCAACCCTTTTGCTTCAGTATAATCCATGTCAATAATTCTAAACCTTTCGTCGTTACGATATTTGTCTATATCTCTAGAAAACTTATCATCTTCATTAAATTGATGACAAATTCCAAAAACTAATCTTTCAGGATGTTTAGCATTAGTCAATGCACTTTCTATCGTAGGTAATAGTTCAGGATCTCTATATGCCGGTATATGAACAAATATTTTACGTTTATTTGGATTTTTATTAAACTTAACTTTGGATTTCTTGTATTTGTTTATATGTTTCCACAGACTGACAGGATCGGGTGTACGTGGAATTGGTTTTTTAAAATCATAAATGATACGTTCTATTCTCTCCGTCCATCCCTTTGATTTACTATGTGGCCAAAATACATAACTGTATGGAAGTTCTTTTGTATAAAAAGTTCTCCAAATTCTATACCATTTATCAGAAGGATTTGATCTTTTAAATGAATTTACTTCATTTTCATCCGCGTCACATCTAATAATTTCTTTACCATCTGCATTTTTAAATGCAATGATCCAGGCATCATAATCGTTTTCGGGAACACTATCTACATGCATATCTATGCAAAATTTAAAAACATGTATCCACGACTTTTCATATTCAACCGAATCTTCTATAATCGGATTTGGTGCCAGTTTTTGATCTAATGTATATTGTTGTACAGCTCTGTCTTTAAATCTTACTCCAGCAAATCTTTCATAATCTTCTAATGATCTAACTTTACCCAAATCAAAAATGCCAAAATCTATATTTTTGATTTCGCCATCCATACCAAATAGTTTTCTTGTTCTAAGATGTGAAGAATTGTTTCTCTCATTCCAAATCTTATCATCATCCCACTGTTTAACCGCACCATTTCTATAATAATAATGCCACGCTACAATTTTATGTGGGTGAAATAAATCATATCCGTGTGTGTAAGCTCTAACAGCCATATTTATTTCTTCACCGTGAAAGTATAGGTTTGGATCATATACAACTTCTTTAACAAATGAACCAAGTGTAAAAACAAAATGTCCGGAAAAAAATCTTGCTGGAATGGGAGAAGTCAACTTTTTATAATTCGGTATCACAGACGGCGTTGGAAATATTGGCCCTTCAGGTAAATATCTATCAAAACATATCATCCACGGTTCGTGTACTCTAGCAGCAGGATCATTATTTGGTTCATATGACGGAATATAAGCAGTAATCAATGGTTTTTTAGATCCTTTTTTTTGTAGATCTTTTAACATTTCAATTAATTGTTCATCCCAATTTTCCACAAATCGATGATGACTATCTAATTGCATACAATACTCTTCGCCAGAATACAATAAATTAAGTTGATGTCTTACCCAACAGACACCTTTGCTTTCCTTATAAGGTATGTCAATAATTTTGAATCTATTATCATTTTTGAATTCATCCAAATTTTCAGATTCATCATGTTGCCATCCTATAGCAAAAACTAAATTTTCCGGATGTTTTGCTTTATCAATACAATCTTTGATTGTTGGAATTAATTCTGGATCTCTATAACTCGCTATTTGTACAAATATCTTTGACATATCTATAATATATCATGTTATATTTGTAACTATTTTTTATAATTATGAGACTCTTAAGAGTCTTTAACGACGTTGGATTTTAGTTCATATAACTTTTAACTTACGGACATGACTGACAAGGAGATTGAGGTTCAGAACCTTGTGTGAATATACGATATGGATCTTCGACAGTTCCACTACCACAAGCAGCTGCCAACTTAATTAGGAATGAGTCAAAGTCTACATTATAGTTAATATTTACATTTTGTACACAACAACCATCGACTGGCGAATAAGCCTTTTGTGTAGTATACAATGTAACGGCGGCGCCATTGTCTGGAACAAAGCCTGAACTAATATATCCTGTAGCTATAACTTTGTTACTACATCTCAATCCCAATGCCGTTAGAGGAACTTCAGCTGTATCTGTAATAGTGACACTTGCATTGCATTGTGTATAAACCAATATACCATTACCGCTGTTTTGTGATACACACGATGATACAACTTCCATATTACCATTATTACATCTTGCTCCGGTAGGAGCTCCTGTGTAACAGTCACACCCACTTGGTATAGGATCGGGACAAGGGTCTTGTTGAGGACATGCGCTAGCCGCTGGATACACAACGAAATATGCAGCGCCGGCTGGAGCAGTACTAGTGCTTGGTGTAGGTGTTACTGTAGGCGTAATACTAGGTGTAGGTGTAATGCTTGTTGTAGGTGTTATACTTACACTAGGCGTTATGCTGACGCTAGGCGTTATACTTGGCGTAGGTGTTATACTCGGTGTTACACTTACACTAGGCGTTATGCTGACACTAGGCGTTACACTTGGTGTAGGCGTTATACTCGGTGTTACACTTACACTAGGCGTTATGCTGACACTAGGCGTTATGCTGACACTAGGCGTTACACTTGGTGTAGGCGTTACACTTGGTGTAGGCGTTACACTTGGTGTAGGCGTTATACTTGGCGTAGGTGTTATACTAGGAGTTATGCTAATACTAGGCGTTACACTTGGTGTAGGCGTCACACTTGCTCCTGGAGTACCACTAGGTGTAGGTGTTACGCTAATACTAGGTGTAATGCTTGGTGTAGGCGTAATACTGGTGGTTGGAGTTATACTAGGTGTTGATGTTATACTAGGCGTAGGGGTTATGCTGATACTAGGTGTAATGCTTGGTGTAGGTGTCACGCTTGCTTCTGGAGTACCACTAGGTGTAGGTGTTATGCTGATACTAGGTGTAATGCTTGGCGTAGGTGTCACGCTTGCTCCTGGAGTACCACTAGGTGTAGGTGTTATGCTAATACTAGGCGTTACACTTGGCGTAGGTGTCACGCTTGCTCCTGGAGTACCACTAGGTGTAGGTGTTATGCTAATACTAGGCGTTACACTTGGCGTAGGTGTCACGCTTCCAGCAGGAGTTGTGCTAGGCGTAGGTGTTATGCTGATACTAGGTGTAATGCTTGGCGTAGGTGTCACGCTTCCAGCAGGAGTTGTGCTAGGCGTAGGTGTTATGCTAATACTAGGCGTTACACTTGGCGTAGGTGTTATGCTAATACTAGGCGTTACACTTGGCGTAGGTGTTACGCTAATACTTGGTGTTACGCTAGGAGTGACTGTTACACTTGGAGTTGGTGTTACACTGGGAGTAGGTGTTATGCTAACACTGGGAGTTATGCTTGGAGTAGGTGTTACACTTGGAGTAGGTGTTACACTTGGAGTAGGTGTTATACTAGGCGTAACAGTTACACTTGGAGTAGGCGTGACGCTAGGTGTAGGTGTTAAACTAGGAGTTGGAGTGACTGTTGGAGTAGGTGTAACACTAGGAGAAGGTGTTGGTGATGGAGCAGGTGGCGGTGGTGGTGGTGGCACACATAAATATCTACCAATTCCTTGATAACAATAATTTAATACGGATGCTGTATTGTTGGTTTGTAATTCAAAATCATTTACAAAATATGAACCTGATATAAACAAATTATTGTTACCATCATCAACAATGTAGGCTACTATATCGCCGGTTTGATTGTTTATTATAACACTCTTGGGTCTAATTTTATCTCCACTTTGAGTAACATTTAGGGTATAACTTACAAATTTATCATCAAGATTTAATTTTGCTAATGAAGTATCAAATCCATCGATACCAAATTGTTGATATGCATTATTGTAGTTGTTATAATACATGTTTTTAATTGTATTATAAACTTGTCCTTGATATGTACCGTCTAAATTGGTAGGATTTGTAAGCGGATTATAATTTGGATCTCCTACTGGATAAAAAACGGAACTTGAAGGTATTTTTAAACCCAATCTAAATTCAGGATTATTTTGATCTGTAAATGGAGAACTTGCTAAAAATCCATTTGTATTCAATGAAGTACCATCACAATTATAATTTATAGAAGCAAACGAACCTGTTTGCAAACTATTATAATTGTAACCACATTCTTGTACAGGAATGATAAGTGGAAAATCATATGTACCGTCGCTTGCAAGAATTAAATCATAAAAAATGTTATTAGCAATTTTTTTCTTAGCAACTGCAAATGTAGTAATCTGTATATCTTGATTTTTAAGAAACTTAATCATCCCAATATAAATAGGAAAAATTAAACTTATTTAAATTAAAAATCGATTCTACATTTAATCAACAATTCATTATCAAATGATTTTTGTGTAGGCTTACTCAATTTACCCACGGCTAATAGTTCGTTATTAGCATCATATAATCCTACTGTAGTGATGTAAGTACGAGGATTACTTATCAAAGCTGGATAAATAATTGTACCTTTTGTTTGACCATCACTTCCATCGGAAACAAATGTTGGGTTGTTACTATAATTAAATTCTTTATTCTTTACACGAACGAAATAGTTTGTAGATGGTACAAACTCACTCTTTCTAACCGCCATGTTTTTGGTGGATTTTCTTAAAGAATTATAAAACTTACGAATCCAATCTCTCCAATAATTTTTAAATTGAGTTGATGAAGCATTGGATGGTCTTGTTGCCGTAATTTGTGGTGTACCGGATGGACTGGTAGGTGTAATACCAACTTTAGCATCTAATTTAATTGCGTTGAATACTACAATACCATTTGTAGGATAAAACAATCCGATTCCTTCGTAAACAGCTGTTACTGTACCGTTTTTGGTGTAAGGTGTTGGTACTCCGTTGATAATTGATCCTGAAATTAAATTGTAAACATTTTGTTGGGTATTTACAACTTGAGAATCATCTATATATGAATATTGACCAAATGATCCACTTAAATTAACTTGAATTTGTCCAGGGTCAATTTGATCTTGGAATTTGTCAGCTACATAGTTCAATACGAATATAGCTGAACTATCTACTGGACTATCCACACTACCAGACGCAAAACTAAAGAATGTGTCGCCTGGTTGTAGTAGTGTATTTTTATATTGTGTATAAATTACTTTTGTTTCGTTGGTATATACTTTAGCTATACTTTGACCAGAATAGTCGAAATAACTACTACCTGAATTATAGTAATCACCATATGCGACTGCAAAATATTGATCTCCTCCGCTATAAACGTCAATATAGTATTGTCCGTTTTTAACATCAAATGGACCCGATCCGGTTAATACGTTGGCTTGTGCTGAAGCAGATGTAAATGTCGATTGTGCAACTGTCAAACTGCCAGTACCAAACATACCGGATGATACTTGGTTTATTCTACCTGCTACTATATCGTCTGGAGTAAATGGAGTGAATATCATAATTTATTAGTTTGTAGTTGGTACACTTACGGTCACATTGATTGAAGCACTACCACCACTTTCATTTCCTATAATTGTAATATTTGTTGTAGTAGTCTTGGATAATGACGTATTAGGTATAAATCTGAACTTATTACCTACCACAACTTGTGAAGCTTGTGAAGCAAGATCGCCTGAGAAAGTAGGAATAGTTGCTGTTGCAGAATTTAAACTGTTTGTTTCGGTTACTACAAGAGTACCAACATTTTTATTTGACAAAATTGCCGTATAACCCAAAGTTACATTATAAACTGGACTTGTACTTGGAATAATATCGATTGCTGATGTATATGTACGAGGTACTGAAATTACAGGTGGCGCAATACTGATTGTTGGTACAGAAGTTACACCGTCGTTTAGTGTAACCAACTTATACTTCATGGTTTGTGTTTCATCCGTAATTGGTTCCATAATTGGAGTGTTACGAATTGCAATATCAAAGTATGCACTGCCCATTGGATGATTTGGATTAAATTGTGTATAGTCAATTTCATCATCAGCCAAAGCAAAAGCTGTAATGTTCAATCCACCCGTCTTTGCCAATACTTCACGACCCTTTTTTGTCAAAATTGCGTTGACGGTGAGAACGTTGTTATTAAGGTATGCCATATATATTAAATAATTATCAATCGTTTTTGGTTTTTAATCAAAAAATCTGTTATAAATTCATAATATAATTATTCAAACTAGCACTAGTACATGTAGAACATGTTAGTGGTAATTGTACAAACAAACTATTAGGAGCTCCTGCTGATCCTGTTAATTCACCATATTTAGGGAAGTTATCGCTTTCAATATCAACACTCAAAAAGCCTGGTATTGTGATAATTGGAGAACTTCCATTTGGTAACCCTTGACGATTTACAGTAGTTGTAGAATCATTTTGACCTTTAACATATGTGTAATAATTTAAAGCACCTGGAGCTAATAACTTTATACCGTTTACTATCTTATAAAAAGATCCAGAAACCGCTTGTTTTTTAACTCTTGATCCGACTCTAATAAACTTACTCAAATGTCTCTGTGAATAACCGTTGCCTGAAGATCCACTGTAAAGATTCTTGAGAGAATTGCTGCCTGTTATTTGATTTGACAACTGACCGGATCCAGATCCGATTGATTGAATTAAATCATAACTGGATGTAAAAATAATTATAGCGGATCCGGTATTATTTGTAGACAGATAGTATTCATCAGTTGGATATTTAACTACATTTCTTACATTATAACCGTTAGAATCAATATACACGTTCTTACCATATTTAGCATATATAAAATCCCTATCATCCACCACATCCTTTATCTCAAACATTGAATAATTGTAAGTGTTATTATCAGTTTTTAGAGTATTGATGTTTTTTACATTTATTATTGTATAACTTGATGTATCGTTTGTATCCAACAATGAAGATGTAAATTTTGGATTTATATTAAATGATATTAAGCTAGAAGTACTATTAGGATCTAATGCGGAAAAATCGGTGTCTTTATAATTGAATTTAACACGTTCAAAAATAGATGGTTCCAACAATAATCCAGTTTTTAACGTACTACGAGTAGGCGTTAGTTTCTTAACAAAGTCGAATATAGAAAAGTCGATATAAAATCTATATGTCGAATAGTATTCTTGTGGATAAGTATATTTTATATTTGCAGCCGAAAATTCTTTTTGTCTCAACTTTAATTCTGGGTAATTTCTAGATGTTAGATATTTAGGATCTCCGATAATATCACTAATGCCTTCTTTACCCAAAAAGTCTTCTATCTTGGTATTAAGATAACTGTATGGAGAAATGTAATATCCTACTAAATTAGAATCGCTACCCAAAATATCATCTGTATATGTAGAATATTCATATGGTACTAAATTTGAACTAACTTTTTGATCAATTTTATTGATATTTGCATTAGCTTTATAATTAGGACCGTACCGATTTGAATTTATAGCTTGTTTAATATTAAACTTTTCAAATTGGTAAGGGAAAATATCAGATAATATAGTATCGCAAATAGGAGCGCCATATACTACTGGCGTTCTTTGAAAATTATATGCATAGAATTGTGTATTGTATCTGTTATTTTGATTTGGAATAACAGCTGGACTTCCATACAAATTTACAGGAGTATCAAAACTCCAAAGATAATACATATTTTCATATACTAAAGACTTTTCCGGTATAGAAATTGAATTCAAATTATAAGAGTGTTCTCGAAAATCAGCATCGTTCAATGCGTATTTTTGAACCTTGACCTTATCAATATTTCCATAGAATTGTATTGAAGAAGAAAAGTTTCCGACATAATAACTTCCGGACGAAAAATATTGATTTTGATTATATAATATAGTTTTGTTTTGCGTGTCAGTAAAATTCAATTGAGTTCCATAATATTGATTTACTTTCAATGTATATGTATGAGGAACATATTTATCTGCCGCTGAGGACGTTAATGATTGAGTAAGCGCATTCGATTGAGATACAATATATAAAGAATCAAATTCAATTGTTTCATTTGGTTGTTTTCTCAACATAAATGTATAAAAATCACCATTTAAATAAGGTAATTCGATACTAGAAATACTTGAAGTAATTAAAGACTCAATTGGAGTAAGTTCAAATATTAACTTAGCAGATTGTGCTTGTTTTGTTTTATACAAATAAACTTGCCAATCGACTTTATCGTTTCTTAACTTTTTAATTATAGGAATTCTATCTCTAAAATTATATTTTGTAAAGTCTGATGATCTAAACGTACATTCTACCGTAGATACACCTGTAAATCTTTCTACACATGAACGTGTTAGTTGACTGTAACTTCCACTGTAAAATTGTTGTCCAGCAAATATCTTATATTCACTGCCAGTAAAATTGAAATTTATAAATTGATCCGTTTCAAATGTAGCGGCATAGATGATATCATCAAAATCATAAAAAACATTTCTGTTAGCCAATACATCTGGACTTGTATATTCTACTACGTTTATTAAATCGGAAGAAACACCAAATATGGTTCTAATCAAATTGAAAGAATCAGATGTACCCTTCGTTTTATAAATGTATGGTAAATTATTCGTTATACGATTGAATATAGATTTAGCATACGTAAAATATGAAGAAGACAAACTGCCTGTTAACTGTGTTTGATCAAATAACAATTGTGGTATATTACTTCTATTAAACTTAACATTTGTAACGTCCCAATTGAAATTATTTAATAATTCTTCAATGTAATTTTTCGGATAGTGATTATTATCATTATAATCGATTGGATATGATTTTGGAAACTTTTTGATAAACACAAGAATATTATCAAAAAAATGTCCAACCATTGCTGTAAATTTTACATAATCACCATACGCAGCTTCACTCTTAATATAGTCTGGCAATTGATAAAAAAGGCTGTTAAAATTATTTTTATCATAATTTATACCCTCTTCTAATTTATCATCTATACTACCCGTATAGTAAAATAGATATGATTCATATTCATCAAAACTATTCAACAAAGAAATTTGTTCTTCAATTACAATTTTTAAATCTTGTGAATATGAAGCTGATATCGATGTGTTGGTTGTAGCATTTGCTTTCGTTTTGATATTATTCTTCGTAGAATTATATGATTGATACTTAGACAACTTGCTTTTAGCAATCTTGGTTCTTAATTCAGCAGAAGAAAAATTTATGAAGTTGTTAAAGTCTGTATAATTTATCAACAAGTCATTTATTTTTTGTTGTAAACGAGATTCTGCGGCAAATAATGTATTAGATTTATCGTCTCTAAAATTATCGTTTGTAGGATTGACGGTAGGTACGGCAACACTAAAATTTACACCATTTAAAAAGACTTTTCTTGAAACTGGAGCTGTATATAAATTAACTTTAAAGTATAGTGGAGCTAAAGATATATTAGATATCCAACACGTATCTTTTATACTATACTGCAAAGGTAGAGGTTGATCCAACTTAATCTGTACATTAACACGACCATCTACAGGATTAAAATAACTAGTGTGATTTAAAATCTTAACCAGATTGCCATTATCAAAATTTAATGCATTCTTAAAAAATGCGTAAAACTTATTAAAGTATTTATCTAATAAATCCGATGTTTGGGGTGATATCCAATCGTTAAAAACTACTTGTACAAATACATTTAATGTTTCTTGTAAATCAATATCAGTTAACGTAGTTCTTTGTAATATAGCATCTTGACTTACTTTTGTAACAATAATTTGAAATGCATTGAGTATTTCTTCTTTCGTAAATTCAACTTCGTTATATTGATAAACGAAGTTTCTAAGTTGTTCTGCAATACCAACAAATTTAATGTTTTGGGTTATAACCGCATCAGGATCCGATGATAAATTAATATTTTTATCATAACCGACGTAAATCAAATTGATAAATTCTTGTAGTTCAGCAACAGATTTAAATCCAAGTAACTGTGCATATTTAAAATAATTAAAATTATTGATTTCCGAGTTGAAACTATTGTCAATTGGATTTTTATCAATTATTGGAATGATTTCATCTACAATTTGTAAGAATATGTATTTCTTCTCAGCAAATGCTGAAATTTTCACAGCATCTAATCTGTTTGTTTCATTTAGAGCTGTATTAAATGCGAATGATAAACGTATTTCGGTCCTACTAGGAGATATTTCCTTTATAAACAATCTATTGGTTGTATTACCAGCAATATTTCTAACAGGATTGTATAAAGTATAATATAAACCGGGACTTAGTTGATTAAATTGTAAATCAAATTGAGAATGTAATAACAACTCATTTTTATATAAAGCATAATTCGTAAATGGATTTGCTACTCTATAGGATAATTGTTGATTATTTATATCTCTATAACTTGATTCTACGATACTAAAAGTCGTACTTGGAATTATTCTATCAAAAGATATTGGTTGTTGATTGCTATTATAAACACTTAGTTCTATAATATCATCATTTGAATCCCCGAAAAATTCTTCGGTATTCAATATTTGTTGTTCGTATAAAGATTGTAAATTGCTATCAAAATATGAAGCACTTACTATGCCATAAGCTAAATCTTGTTCGTTGATTGTTAAATAATCGTAAGGCATATTATGATTCTAAAGGTAAAAACGGAAAGTCATCTGAAAAATCTGAAGGAACATTTCCTTGTCCCAATTGTATTCTCAATGCAATAATAGTATTCTTTTGAGCGTCAATTACTTGTTTGTCATCGTTATTTTCATACTTTTCAACAAGACCATTGACTGTTTGATTCAAAATTCTATTTTCAGCTAATAATTCGTTGTATTGTTGTAGTAACTCATTAACATTTTGTTTTTGTTGAGTTTCAGGAGTTTGTAATTCTGTAAAATCTGACGTATTTGAATCTACAATTTTATTTTCATTATAAACAAATGTTTTTAATGGTACTTTAACATAATTCACATTTGCATTTACAGACTGTGCTACTGAATAAACTAATTGTAAATTTCCAAAAGAATCTGTATTGTTGGAGAAGGTGCCAAATGTTTTAAAGGTACTTACTTCATCAACAGCTACATCGTAATTTAGTGGGATATTTGCCATATTATCTTGTTATTTTAAATACCTTCTGGGTATCAGCAATATCTACTGTTCCGTCAGCATATTCAACCTTAATAAATATTTTCAAATATCTTTCCTGTGGTAATCCTGTTGTTTGTAACTTAAAATAATTTCCATTATTAGGATCACAACTTAATTTTGTATATTGATCAAATCCTACCAAAACCTCTTCTGACTCAGCATCCTTAATCATATAATATGAGGATGTAGGTAAGTATTTAGGTGTAACCATCGATGGTTGTTGATATGCTTTTTGAAAATTCTTCAAAGGATATCTATCTCTAGCAAATACATAGATTTTAGGTAAACTACCGGCTTTATAAGCATCTTTCAAATAGTTTAATGTAATCAAATTTTGAATAGATCCTGTAATAGGAGCTAAACTTCCGGTATTAAATACACTGTCATCCCAAGCAACGTCAATATATGGACTATAAATTGTGTTTGTATCTCTACTAAAGAACTGTAATAGTCCATTTGTTTCTTGTAATGGCGGAGTAGAAAGTTCTAAAGAACTAATCAATATTAAGCCTTGATTAGGTACACATCCACATAACCACGATCTAACAATTCGGGTGATGTCCATTGTTACATCACTTTGTTGGCCATAATTAAACGATTGACTGCAAATTAAACTTGCATTTACCAATGAAGGATATTTCGTAGAGTTACAAATCCACTTTGGTTTATTGATATAAGAAGCTGGAACTTTGTAAAACCATGTACCTCCTTGATTTTCAAAACTTGCACTGGAATATGAGGATGTCAATAAATAATCTACTTGTTGATAGCTATTTGTTATTTGACTACCATACCAAATCCCATTTCCGTCATAGTTTTTGTAGTTCCAACTAGCTCCAAGTTGAGATCCACCGTCGGCATATCTACCATTTCCATTATTCCAACTTTGACTGATTGGATATGCATAAATTTTATAGTTAAGTGGCAAGTTTCTAGCACCACACGACTTCAAGTTTAATGTAAATTTAATGTTTGAACCACTAATATTGTTACTTGCAACCGATTGACTCAACTCTGTTATATCAAACTTAATAAATGTTCTTGAAAATTCTGGATAATTTAAATAAGTTGCGGTTGATGGTCTAGTAAATGATCCAGAATATTGTCCTTTAAAGTATCCAGCAAAATTTACCACATCCACATAGTAAGAATTGCTAGATGTTACTGTGTTAATTATGCCTCTAAAGCTTGTACTAATAAAACTTCCACTGTAAGATGATGAAATACACAGTGAAGAAGTAATACTTCCACTAAAGGAACCGGAAGCATATGTAGCGGATCCAGAAATATACAATGCTCTTTTTGGATTTGTAGTTACATTTGATAGTCTGCCTGTAAAATTAGAAATAAACGAAGTAAATGGAATGACAGATGAAGTCAAATCATAAGCATACCATTTGCTTCCAGAATAAATAAACAATGATGACGTAGTATAAGCTAACCATCCGTTGTTACCATATGAAGAAGCGGTAAGAGGAGCTGTATGCCAGTTTGGATCGGTATATACAGTTGTAGTACCTTTGTTTGATGCGTATATTTCAAGAATCTCATCAATCCCGAAGTTTTTATTAATAAACTCAGGTGAATTGTTTATGTAGGTGTCTTGAGATGGATAAATAAATGTGTGCATATTATACTACAAGTCCTTTAATGTCAGAATCCATGTATTTTACTTCAAATATTGCCGGATCTTTTGGCGGATATACTATATTATTTTGAGTTGCAATATCTATATCGTAAGCTACTGGCGAATAATTACCATCGTCTATAGTTAAATTTTTAACTACAATCTCACTCACGGATTGTACACCTTCATTTTGCATTATTTCAAAATTGATTTGACTCAAATTGATTGGTTGATTAAAACTCCAATTATCAATATCAAAGAAATTCTTTACAGATTGAATACAATTATTTAGTACTTCAGATTTATTGAAACCTTTAAATACTGTAATTTTAAATTGTACTCCTATATTAATAATATATCCGTCTACTATATTGATTTTATCAGTTAGAATTTTATAATTTTGTAAATAAGCAACTAAGTTTTGAAGTGTTGCTGGATTTACTTGTGTAAGATTTTTATTTGCATCGTAACCTAACAAATATAGATTATTTGTAAACGGATTGTTTGATTGTAAAAACTTTCTTCTATCAAGTGGATTTAAAGGCGTCAAATCTATAGTAGAGTTGTTATTTACATTTAAAACACCAGTTATTAATCCGTTATATTGTACTTCTCTCGTAAGATTACTTTGTACATAAGCTTTAGCGATGTTTCCGAGTTGTGGTGGCAAAGCATAAACTCTCAACAAGAAATCGTCCTCTGTAACCATACGATTTTGAGTTGAAAAATTCAATATTGCGTTCTGTCTTATCTCTTCGTTAGATTCAGCGTCATCTCCGCCGGTAGATGATTCAACGTTATTAACACGTAAAGAATTTTTAATAGTATTTAATAAAGTCACTTCACTATCAGTCAATGCAGTAACGTCATTCAAATATGATACAGCAGTAATACTATTGATTTCACTTGAATTTACGTTTGAATTTAAACCTCCACCCACAATATATGTAATTGTTAAAGTTGTATTTGAGGGAGAAACACCATAAGAATTAGCTTTTAGAACGTTTGTATTGTCCAAAGAAATATTCAGATTTTTTAAGTTGGAAAGTGATACGCCAATATTAGATGGATTAGGAATTATGATTGTATTGTCATAATTTTCAGTATTTGCTCCAAACTGAATAGTGGTTTGATTATTCTCATCAATTGTAGTTACAAATCTTCTTTCAGTTCTTAAATACTTAAGTATCTTAGGAGTTTCACTTCTATACTGTGAAAGTGTTTGATTGTTTAGTGGCACATTATCTAATTCTACAGGAATAGTATCTTGTGCTAAATAATCTACTTCATAGTAGTTTGTGTTATTACTATCGATAACATTTACAATTTTTAAAACATTGGTCTCATCCAATTTAATTGTATAAAACGGAACTTGATCACCCACTGAAAACTGTTTTACTACTAATGTTCCAGAATAAGCCTTTGCTGATTTCTTAATCAAGTAAAATTGTGGAGCTCCTGTATTGTCACGACTATATACTGTTATTTCTCTAGGAGAGAATTTTGTATCTTGACTAAAATCAATACTATCTTCTATTATGAAATTAACACCTGATACACTTGACAACTGTGTAAAAGGTTTTAATATCAAACAATAACGTTCGTCTGGACTATATAAATTATCTTTTGAACGTGTTGCTGGTAGTAATTGAAATATATCTACTATTGTAGAAGAAGCCGATGCTACTTTTGGTTTATATCCCAAAAACTTTGCACCGTTGATAATATTTCTACGATCTTGAGCAAATTGTAGAAAACTTTCAAAAAATTGTTGATCCGTATAGTACGAAAGAACGTCACCAACATATGCTGCTTGTTCTATAAAAATTTGACCTGGTGAACTTTCACTAAAATCTTTATAACTTTGAGGGTAATATTGTTTAGTAAAGTCGATTAGTTGTTGACGTAAAGATGCAAAATCTCTATTAAGATAATTTATATCTTTTGTATTTGCATTAAACGTTTTGTTAATTAATTTTGACATTATATTCTATTACCTTCCAAATTTAGTTGGGTTGTACCTATAGTATTGTTATATCTAAATGTAATACTTATAAATATTGAATTTTTATCATTATTTTCTGGTTGTTGTGGAGATAATTCTACCTTTAGAATTGTAGTACCATTAATATACTTATCTACATCTCGTTGTATTACATCAACAATCATTTCATTAGTAACATCACTTTCAATTGGTTGAAAAAGCAAGTTATACAATCCTGAACCAAAACTGTTGTTAAATCTACGTTCACCAGGTGCAGTTAACAATAAATTTTGTATATTATCTGCTATCTGAGAAATGGTATCTTTGTTTGTAGCAAAATATCCCTCATTACCAAGTTGTATTGGTAGTGACAAACCTATTGCTTTTTTAGGTGTAGCCATTAGTTACCTTATTTTTCACCTTTTTTCTTGTTTACCGCTTTCATTAATGATCTATAGTCTCGGTTCATAGCAGTATATACACTTTTAACTGGTTCAGGAGCATTTTCTGGTGCTTTGGTTTCTGTAATAACTTCTTGAGTTCCACTTCCACCGCCATATCCCCCTAACATACTGACCATACCGCCTTCTTGAGGTACTCCACCAGTGGTTTGATTGAGAATATCATTCAATAAAGGATTATTGGTATATTTAACAAACTTTTTAGCTGGTTTGACTTCTTCTTCAATAGTAGAAGATTCACCCATAGTTTCCAATTCTCTTAAAATTTGTTGTTCCAAATCAGAATCGGGGTTTTTCTTTTTAGTTTGACTCACTTCTTTAGAGAATATTTCTGCTAACTGAAGTTTAAGTTCAGCTTGAATCACATTACGTACTTCTTGTTGTACTGTTTTTTTGATGAATTCTTTTAATACTTCTATTTTCATACTATTATATATAATTATTAACCTAAACTAGATTTAGGTAAATTTAATAAATCTGTTGCTCCTTTTGCATCGGATGGTCTTGGTATTTTTATTGTCTTTATACGAGGTGTACTTGGTGGTTTTGGTATTTTTGGTTTTGGTAATCCTTTTTGTACACTGGCCAACTTTGCAGCTGCCGCTCCAACAGCTCCGCCTGAAACTGCTCCTATCACCGCTCCTTTTCCTCCTCCAACCAATCCTCCAATACCGGCTCCCAATCCACCTCCAGCTAAAGCTCCACCTGTTATACCTCCCACTGATAAACCAGCACCCAAAGCAGTACCACTTAATCCTCCTATTAAAGCTCCCTTACCACCACCTGCCAAAGCTCCTATACCAGCACCTAACCCACCTCCCAATAATCCGCCTTTTAATCCGGCGGCTAATTTGGAGGTAGATCCAATCATACCTGTTTTAGGATCTACAAATTTATCATTTCCAGCAAATGATTCGGGACTAACTTTATCTGGAGACCAATCTTTACCCATACCGTCCGGTACAATACCTTTCGGATTGAGTTTATCTACTATACTACCAGCAATACCACCGGCTAAAACTCCAGCACCTGCTCCAATTAAAGCACCTTTTCCACCTCCGGCCAAAGCACCTATACCGGCTCCTAAAGCACCGCCTCCCAAAGCACCTTTAACTCCGGATGACAAATTACTTAAAACTCCTCCGGCAGATTGTTGTGCATTTCCTAAAACACCTTGTGCTTGACCAGCAGCACCTTCCAATGTACTCTGTGCCTGTGAAGCTGCTCCTTGTGCTTGAGAAGCTAATCCTCCAGCTGCATTTTGTGCTTGAGACAATGCATTAGATGCTGCGCCTTGCGCCTGTGTTGCTGCTTGTTGCGCTGCATTTGCATCCAACCCTTTAACTTCTTGAGAAGGTAGTTTTATATTTGGATTATCTACTACAGGCGCTTTATTTGTTACACCTGATATAGTTTGTGTTTGTGGACCTGGCAAAGCAGGATCAGGATCGGTAGGTAAATTAAAAACAGATCCGAAATCTTTTCTAGCATCGGGTGGAAGAGTTCCATTTTGTGCTTTTTCTTTTAAACCGTTGAAAAGAGTTGTTACATACTGATAAGTTTCTTGTTGACTTTTTACATAACCACCTGTAGCTATTTTTGAAAATCCAAGTCTATTTTCTTGTACAAAATTACCCTGTAATAACTCGGTTTCAGATGAAAGTATATAAGTTAACCAATTATTTTGAAACCAATTATAAGGTTTATCAGGAGTAGTTACTGGTCTAGCAGCTGCTTTTAAAAACGAATCGTTAGGACCGTCATATTCTTTCTTATACCAATCTCTATAAATAACATCAAAAATAAAAACATATTCTTGTTTTTCATTTTTAAAATAAATTGGGCTAACGGCAGTTTTAGGTCTTAAAAATGCTACGTTAACATCTTCCCATGTTTTGTTAGTAAGATTCGCAACGTTGTTTTTTATTTCGGCTGATAGTGAAGAAGATGCAACAAATTTTTTTAATTGTTCCAACGTATCAGCATATACAGGATATCCTCCAAAAAAAGCAACATAATACGGTATTTCGTTTTGTTTTATTGCTTTGGTACGAGTTTTACTCGACTGTAAATTACCCAGAAGATCTACAGTTGGATAGTTAAAGTTTGATTCGTTTGCCATATATTAATTCTCAAATTCAAATTCAACTTGTACTGGACCTTCACGACGATTTCTACCTTTGAAATCACCGATAACTCCTTGACCTGTAACGGTATTGATATTGATCGGATCTTTACACTCTCCACCACTGCCTGGTGGCTTGACTCCATTACTACCAGGAGCATATCCTCCGCCGGTAACAAATACTCTTCTACTTAGAGTTTTGTGTAAATTATCTCTCAACAATTTAAGCTTAATTTGTTGTACAGGTATTTGTGTTTGATCAGGAACAGCATCGTTTGTATTTTCTGCGTTAATTTTGCCAGCATCTTCATGACCGTGCGGATGTGGATGTACGTGGTGGTACCAATGTACGTGATCTAATAACCAGTTACAAAGATCATACATCCAATCTACAGTTGTTTGACCTAATAAAGCAGGTTCATTTGTTTCACCATATTGACCCAAAAATATTTGAGGGGCGTTTATACAAGCTACGTTGTTTGTTGTAATAACAACATTATCATTTGCATCAACAGTATATTCACTATCAGTAGCAACAGCATAACGTTTTTTACTAAAATGAAACGTTTCTGCAAATCTACTACTCAACACCAATCTATCTGTATTTATAACAATTTGATCGCCTTCTAAAATTGGAAATTTAAATTGAGTAGATCCATTTGGATTGAATCTAGCTTGTTCCTCCGTTGGTTTATTATCGCTCGTGATACCAAAGATACTTTTATATACAGTTGTTTGCCAAGCACTTACAGTATATCCACTAGTTATTTGTATGGTACTACCATCATTGTTTACATCTTCATCTATTTCACCTCCATAATTTTTCTCCCACGGTGAAATAGCCGGTATAGGAGGCAATTTAGGATGAAGTTGTTGTGGTTTTTTCTGTGCTATATTACGTTGACGATTGCGTATAGTTAACTTTGGATTACCGTAACCACCTTCGGATGACTCTTTGAGTAAATTTCCAAGTAAAGCATATGATGGATATGCTCCTTTATCATTAAATCTATCGTCATCATAAGCACTGAAACGTATGGATTGACCGAATCTACTTTCAATTAGTGTATCCCCCTCAAATTTTCTAATACTACGTATAAATGGATTAAGTATGAAATAATTTCCAAAGTAACCGTTTTGGTTTATCGATAAAAATGCTGGATGACTTACATAACTTTTTCGATTTGGTGGTAACAAGTAGGGTACTGCACTTTTATTCTTGTCACTATTTGACTTTTCCGTCACAAAGTCTCCGTTTGTACCTAGATAATTAAATCTATTAAATGGTTTTGTATAATAATAAGTTTCACCAATCTTCAATACCAATACTTGTTCATTTATGAGAGGCAACTGTGTTATAGTATTATCCATGGCAATTGCCCATGGTAATTTTTCATACGCTGTTTGTTGTTCTTCTCCAAGAATACGTACTTTAGCTCTTCCTATGTAACTATAGTCCGTATCAGAAGGCGAGGGTATCGTATTTTCATAGTTTACGGGTATCTGTTGATATTTTATTGTTGGAGGCGGTTGTGAATTTACGTTATCTGTGGTTTTTCCAAAAAAAGGATGTTTATCATCTAATATAATGTCTACAACAACTGCTAATTTAAGAAAATTAGTATCAACACCTTTAAAAGATGTCATCATATTCGATGCTAAATTGCCCGAGTTTTTTACTATGGTAGATATATTAGTACTCATTATTATTCACCTTTACTAATCGTTATAACTTCTTCCATTAATTGTTTTCTTTCTTCTTCACTAAGAACCATAGCTGGACCTTCTCCCGTAGCTTCACCTTTAGCAACTAAACGTTGTACAACAGCCGCCAATTTTACCAATTGTTCATCATTTTTGATACCTACATCATAGTAGTCCTTGATTAAAGGTACTATAATTACAGCATCGTTGACTGTTTTAATTAAAGTACGTAACTCGGATATCAAAATATCGATTTGATCCTTCTTGTTTTCTGAATTTTTCACAATGTCCTTACAAAGACCAGAAAAATTCTTTCCTTTGTAAATTTCAAAATTTAAGTCCATATACCTATAAATAGAAAAACCACTCCTTTTGGAGTGGTTTTATTAATTATTTAGATTTTATAATGTTCCTCTATTACTATAATTTCGCATTACTAGATTTTGATAACTCTTCATTTTATTGATTACTTTTGTAATTTGTTGTGTCTTACAGTTACTTAGTTCTCTAATATAGAGATATAATGTTTTTTTGTTAAAATTCTCAATTCTTTCACAATTTCTAAACAGTTCAATAACTGCGTATGCGATATTTAAGTCTTTTTGTTTATTGAATATTTTTGTAATGTTGGCTTCCCAATAATTTACGATTAACTTCATGAATTCTTGAGTCTGAACATCTTTATGATGTGCGTCTTCAGTTTGTAAACATACAGATGATTCACTTGGAGTTTCACTAATATCTACATGTTGATTAAAACGTTTATAATTGTTATTGTTATGGAATATTAAATAGTTTTTTGCTACGATGCTGAAATAACTAAATGCTTTACCTTTACCAGCTTGAAATTTATGTATGTTAGTTACTAAATGAGATACCGTTTCTTTTTGAATTTCAATTGGACTGTTATCGAAATATGTAAATTTGAACGTATTGAATATGTTTTCTACTAATTTTTCAAAACTAAATTTTATTTTGTTTTCGTATATATAGTTTCTTTTAATTTCATCTTCTTCGTTATTATATTCGATGATAGCATCTTCGGTTTTCTTAGAAAAATATATTTTTTCTTTCTTGTTTCTACCACGGCGTTTTTTACGTTCGCCGTTGATATCAAACTGAGATTCTTCGGTAGATTCTTTTAAATCCGAATCTATAATTTCCGGCTTAACTGAACGTGGAACTTCTATATTTGAAATAGGTTTGTTAACACTCTTGGAAGGCAATAAAACGCCAATGGTAATTTTTGGCTTTTTTACCTTTGGTACTACTTTCTTTGTTTTCAAGTTAGTCTTGTTTTTGACAATACGTTTTGTCTTAACAGAAGCAACCTTTTTAGTCTTTTTACAAGATTTCGTTTTTGTTTTTTTCATTAAAATCGGCGGATTTATCATTATCATCGGTTTGAATTCTTTTATTTGCTATATCAATAATGTTTAATAAGTCTGTAAATAGTACTCCAACATCATCGTCTTTAACAAATATACCTCTGTCATCTATAGATTTCAACTTATTATATGTATTTTTTACTAACGCTTTAAAATCAATCAACCATGATTCTAGCAAATCAATTTGAGTGAATGCCTTTTTTAAAGACACCACTAAAAAAATATTTAGCATTGTTGATAACAACAACAAAAATAACAGTAAATATATCATTAGTTTATTTCGTCAAACATTTCATCGTCATCATCTAATTCTATATATTCTGAAAGATAATCTATAGATTCTTGGATTAAGTCCCAATTTGATGTGTCAAATCCACGTTTCAAATTTTTGTACAGTTCAAATATTTCTTTCTCGTCCATATACGTATAAGTACATATATAGATAAAAAATTATTAAATTTTTTTATTTTAGAAACTAAACATTCCTCTAACACCATTCGGTCTATTGACAGGCTTTTCAACTATTTTTTCAACAATTTTCTCAACAGGTTTTTCTACCTCAACTATTTTTTCAACAATTTTCTCAACAGGTTTTTCTACCTCAACTATTTTTTCAACAACAGGCTCTTCTTTTGGTTTTTGTTGTTTATAAATTTCAAATTCAGACTTTTCTTCATCATGTACTTTGTTGGTGGACATATTGTATGCTAATAACAAAATAACTGCCAATGGATCAAATACAGCAATTAGTACAGCTATAAACCACTTGACTACATTTTGTATGGTTGTATTAAACTGATCAGCAACAAACTTAAATGTAGTAATATCCTTTTTTTGACTATTTTCTACCTTAAGTTTGAAAATTCCTTCATCAATTTTAGAGGCCTTATCACTGTAACTTTTTAGTTTTTCATTTTCAGTTTCTAGTTGTTTATTCAAATCTCCGATCTGATCGTTTATTTGATTCTGAATATTTTGTAACTGTATTGGATTACGAGCTATCAAAGCATTGGTTAAAACCTCATTAAGACGAGACTCTTGTGAACTTCTTAAAGCATATATCTTTTCTATAGATTTTTTTGTGGCTTCGATTTTACTCAACTCTTCGGTTTTTTGGACTTCCAACGTAGCAATTTTATTCACGGACAATTCAGTTTCCAGAGAAGATTTTTGAAATGCTGCCGTTAAAAACCCGTAAATACCAAGTGAAGTAATTGCCATCAAAGCAAAGATAGCAACTATCATATAGGTTTTCATTAAAAGATTTGCTTTATGCCAATATCTAAATAACCAACTAGTGGTTACAAGTTTACCCAACTCCAACGAAGATGCCATTATCATGGCAGCAATAGTTGCTCCCGAAAATAGTAAACCTATTCCATATACACTAAAGTATGCTGCACATCCAGCTATTAAAAGTGATGTGAATATTACTAAATGATTAAACTTTATCATATCTATAAATATCTGTAAAATAAAAACCCCGTTAATTTAATAACGGGGTTTAACATAACCTTGATTGAATATTAATCAATCTTTACTTTCTTTGTAACAGGAATAACTGGTTTTACTTTAGCTAAAGTTACAGTTAACAATCCATTTTCAAACTTAGCCTGTGGTTCCGATTTATCAATCTGTTCCCCAAGTGTAAAACTGCGTTTGAAACTACTGTGCTTTAACTCTCTACGAATATATTTTCCTGTTAATTCCTTATCGTCAACCTTTTTGACTTTTTGACCACTGATTGTAAGTACATTTTCTTGTACTTCGACGGATACTTCATCTTTACTTAAACCCGGAATTTCCGCTAGAATTTCTACTCGATCACTATAATCGACTACATCTACACGGGGATAACTTTGTTTTTCGAAGAATCCAACTCCAAGTTCTTTTGTTAATTCTGGAAAGTGATTTGCGAATACTTCGTCAAAAACACGATCAAACGGAGCTAGAAATTCGTCACGATCAAGGTGACGCAAACCAAACGGACTATTATATCTTACTACTGACATATATTTACCTTTCTTTTAATAATTCTATTGAACTTATTAACCTAATAGCCTCACTCGAGCACTATAGTAGATAGTGTCTATAAGATCACCATCTAACAATATATATAACACAATTGGAGAAAATGTCAAGAAAATTAATAATATCCAATTGCATATCCTTGACATGAATATGTTCCATCGGCATATACAATCAGTGTACCTGTACCTGAAGTGTATCCTGCAGGCGGTGCCCCTTCGATTGTAAAATGAGTTCTTATGTCTCCACTATCTGGATTGAATGAATATCCTTTTTGCCATCCCCAACTTGAATATACATTTGATGAAAGTAAAGTTCCATTAAAAGTTACACCATTTAGTGTTACATAATCATTTTCACCTACTTGAAAACTGCCTTCTATTTTGAACCATTTTATTTTTTTACCAACCACACCTATAGGTCCAAACGTATTTGCTGTGCCTGACTGAACAGGTGTACCGGCTCCGGTTTTTTGAACATAAGATGCATTTGCAAATATATCACCACCTCCACCACTGGCCAAATAACTAGCGGTGGCCGCTAAAACACTATAACTACTACTTACAGCATAGCTTGAAGTACCATTATAAGATACTTTTTTGCCAGTGCCTTTGAAATTTGTAATATTGTCGATACCTCTGAATGATCCTGTAACGCCTCTATTAACATTTAATTTACCATGTATGTATGTATTACCACTTCCAGATACAAAGAACGTTTTTGTAAATCCGGTAGTAGTACTTCCGGACCCATAATTAACCAATATAGCCGTAGCACGATTTTCAACTGTTGCTGGTATACTCCACGGACCTTCACCACTACCACTAAACATGTTTATCTGTAGTTTGGCTCTTAAATATTTGTCGAATGATCCTGTAGCTTCACTTGGTGGTTGTACTCCGATACCTATCGCACCATCTCTAGACGGCGTATTACTAGGCATGTATGGCCAAAAATAAAAACCGTTTCTTCTTTGTACCATACCATAACATTCACCGGTAGTACTTTGTGCTTTTATGGTAGATGAAGAAAATGCATTGGAACCAATTGGAGCAACAAACGTTAAGCTTCCACTTGTAGCACTGAGAATTATCCATGAGTCATATGTTGGATATGGTTCATTGCTGTTATAATTGGCCAAACTAATTCCAGCCTGATTGTATTTAACCCCGCCACTAGTTAATCCACGACTTGCAATGTTTAAATAGTTAAATGGTAAAGATGAAGAAATACTTAATGATTTAAATCCACCTGTATTATTATCAAATACTAAACCAGGAGCACTTATTAATCGTGTGCCATCAAAGTAACCTACTCCTTTTGTTGTGTTTTGTGTAGTTTGTAATAAATAAGAAGATGTTTTGCTAAAGTTTGATATGCCGTAAAAACTACCACTAAAACTTCCACTTACACTTGCATTTTTACCAATAAACTTACCATAGTGACTGCCACTAAAACTACCACTGCCTTTTCCTGTAAATATTCCAATAAAACTACCACTAAAACTGCCTGTATAAGATCCTGTTAATTTATTAAGTGTATTTTTAACATCGCCTAGTGTACTTCTTCTTGAAATCAAACTAGAACCAGATTCAACTGTAAGAAATAGATCATTAACATCTAAATTTTGATATCTTGCAAGTTGACTAACTTTAATTGGAACTACGTTTAAATTATTACAAGGACTAGACATATATTATAAATATCAAGTATTTGGATATAGTGGTATTTTGTACTTAACATTATTTATAAGTACTGGAAAAAACTTATCATTCCCAAAACTACCCGC
>Ga0315909_10000227_pt1 | contig 73904 bp, 72 predicted proteins | sample LakEriMetagenome_11_FD_203527 | JGI IMG/M metagenome (GOLD analysis project Ga0315909, IMG submission 203527) | Freshwater fungal communities from buoy surface, Lake Erie, Ohio, United States - Buoy 2 MA125 | ecosystem: Environmental > Aquatic > Freshwater > Lake | place: USA: Lake Erie, Ohio...
GAAGGTTGGTCTGCTCGTCAGATTATTCATCACGTAGCCGATTCAGAGGCGCAGTCTTATGCGCGCTTGCGACGTTTAGTTGCCGAGCCAGAAGGATCGATCATCCAGGGCTACGACGAGAATCTTTGGGCAACTGCTCCGCAACTTGGTTATGAAAGCGCACCCGTTGAAAATTCAATCGCAGTCTTTGCCGCAGTACGAGCTGGTTCACTCGACATTGTTAAGCGTCTCCAAGAGTTAGATCTGGAAAAGTCTGGAGTTCACTCAGAGTCCGGTCACTACACAATTGCTAAATGGTTAGAAGGTTATTCCAAACATCCAGTTGATCACGGCGATCAACTAATTCGCGCGGTAAAGGGGCAGAAGTAAAATGAAAAAGTTGCAGAACTTTGTTAATGGCAAGCTCGTTGATTCATCATCGGGAGAGACAACCACGCTAATTAACCCAGCAACCGGACTAGCATTCGCAACCGCTCCGAACTCAAACGCGGCCGATGTCGATAAGGCTATGTCTGCTGCCGCTAACGCCTTCACCGAATGGCGTGATTCAACTCCTTCAGAGCGCCAACGCGCACTCCTTAAAATTGCAGATGCGATCGAATCTCGCGCTGATGAAATCATCGCCATTGAATCCGAAAACTGCGGTAAGCCAATTGGGCTAACTACATCTGAAGAAGTCCCACCAATGATTGATCAGATCCGCTTCTTCGCTGGCGCTGCTCGCAATTTAGAAGGCAAGTCGGCAGGTGAATATATGAAGGGAATGACCTCATTTATTCGTCGTGAGCCAGTTGGCGTTTGCGGCCAAGTAACTCCATGGAACTACCCAATGATGATGGCGGTTTGGAAATGGGCTCCCGCAATTGCAGCAGGTAACGCGGTTGTACTAAAGCCAAGTGATACAACTCCAGCATCAACAGTATTTATGGCCGAGATCATGGGCGAATTTTTACCAGATGGCGTAATCAATGTGATTTGCGGAGAACGCGAAACTGGAAAAGCAGTTGTTGAGCATGCAACACCAGCGATGGTTTCAATTACTGGTTCAGTGCGCGCAGGTATGGAAGTTGCGGGAAGCGCCGCTAAGCAGTTAAAGCGCGTTCACCTCGAACTCGGTGGCAAAGCTCCAGTTGTAGTCTTTAATGATGCGGATCTAGAAGCTGCAGCAGCAGGTATCGCGATCGCAGGCTTCTTCAACTCAGGTCAAGATTGCACTGCAGCAACTCGCGTCTTGGTGCAAGAAGGTGTTTATGAAGAGATGGTCAAACTTCTCGCCCACCAAGCAACTAACGAGATCGCTGTTGGTATGCCAAATGAAGATGTAATTGTTGGTCCGGTGAATAACGCTGCTCAATTCGAGCGAGTTAAAGGTTTCCTAGATCGCGTGCCATCACATGCGCGCGTGGCCGCAGGTGGGTCTGTCCTGGATCGCCCTGGCTATTTCATCGCTCCAACAGTGATCGCAGACTTGCGTCAGCAGGATGAACACATCCAATCTGAAATCTTCGGACCGGTCATCACTATTCAGAAATTTAAGGATGAGGCAGAAGCGATCGCACTCGCCAATGGAGTCGATTACGGTCTGGCTTCATCTGTCTGGACCAAGGATCACGGCACCGCGATGCGTATGGCCAGGGCCTTTGACTTCGGATGCGTCTGGATCAACACCCACATCCCAATCGTTGCCGAGATGCCGCATGGCGGATTCAAGCGCTCTGGATACGGCAAGGATCTTTCTAGCTACGGCTTTGAGGACTACACCCGCATCAAGCACGTCATGACCAACCTAAACGGGTAAAAATCTCGATAAATTCTCGCTAAATCACAGCGAATTTGTTTGGCGTGCAGGGCAAATCGGTTACATAATGAGCCCTGCACAACCGTCCCTTGTTCCGGAAAATCAAAAAGGAGCCCATCAGCATGGCTAAGAAGTCACCTCTATCACCAGAAGCACGTTCAATTATTAACGCACGTGTTTCACGTCGCGCAGTTCTCGCAGGTATTGGTGGCGTTGGCGCTGCTGGTGCGCTCGCCGCATGTGGATCAGGCGGCGATTCTGCTGCATCTGGCGAATTAGTCCGCTGGGGCAACTGGCCTCTTTATTTAGATTTCGATGAAGAAAATAAAACTTACCCAACACTTGATAAGTTCTCCGAAGCAACTGGAATTGAAACCAAATACTTCGAAGATTACAACGACAACGATGAGTTCTTCGGAAAAGTTCAAGCACAATTGAAACTAAATGAAGATATTGGTTACGACCTCGTCTGCCCAACCGACTGGATGGCAGCGCGTTGGATTCGCTTGGGTTATGCACAAAAGTTTGATGCAGCAAATATTCCAAATAAATCAAATATTCTCGACACACTTGCTTCGCCTTCTTACGATCCAAATCGTGAAGCAACACTTACCTGGCAAGGCATTATGGGTGGATTCGGTTGGAACACTGAGAAGAATCCAAAGGGAATTCGCACACTCGAGGATCTCTTTTCTCCAGCAAATAAAGGCAAGATTGTTGTGCTCTCGGAACTTCGCGACACAATCGGTATTATCTTGCTAGCGCAAGGCGCAGATCCTGCAACTGTTACCGAAGATCAATACATGAATGCAGTAGATTTCATGGCTGGCAAGATTTCAGATGGTTGGATCCGGGGAGTTAAGGGCAACGAATACGCAGAAGATCTGACATCAGGCGATGCGACTGCTGTTATTGGCTGGTCAGGAGATATGTTTATCTTGGCTTCAGAGAATGAAGGCAAGTTTGACTTCGCAATTCCTGAGTCAGGGGGAACAATTTCAGGTGACAATATGCTGATCCCATCAACTGCAACTCCAGAAGCTAAGGCAAGTGCTGAAAAGTTGATTAACTGGTACTACGACCCAGCGATTGCAGCAGAAGTTGCTGCCTACGTTAACTATGTAACTCCCGTAAAGGGCGCTCAAGCTGAGATGGAAAAGATCGATCCAGATCTAGCTAAGAGCGAATACATCTTCCCAACTGAAGCAACGATGAAGAACCTCAGCGTCTTCCGTTCATTAACTCCAACAGAAGAGACTGCTTGGACTGAAGCGTTCCAGAAGGCCGCCGGCAACTAAGTGTCTTTTGACGCTAGTTCGGCGCGAGGGGATTTAATACTTACTCGAATCACTAAAGAGTATGGTGATTTCAAGGCGGTAGATGATCTGTCACTTACCATCCCAAAAGGTTCATTCTTTGCACTACTTGGACCTTCAGGGTGCGGTAAGACGACAACCTTGCGCATGATCGCAGGACTTGAAGAACCAACGATTGGCAGCATTCACTTAGGTGAAACAGATATCACGACAACAAAGCCTTATCAGCGTCCAATCAATACCGTTTTTCAGAACTACGCGCTCTTTCCACATCTAACTATCTTTGAAAATATCGCCTTCGGCCTGCGCCGTCGTGGTATTAAAGATGTAGATGCTGAAGTGAATAAAGTTCTCAACCTCGTTGAGCTTCCGCATCTGGCGGGTCGCAAGCCAACCCAGCTCTCTGGTGGACAACAACAGCGCATCGCACTTGCTCGCGCAATCGTTAACCGTCCAGCACTTCTACTTCTCGATGAACCACTTGGTGCGCTCGATCTTAAATTACGTCGCCAAATGCAGATCGAACTTAAATGGATTCAGAAAGAAGTTGGTTTAACTTTCGTTCACGTAACTCACGATCAAGAAGAAGCCATGACCATGGCCGACACGATCGCCGTTATGAATGAAGGAAAGATTGAGCAGATGGGTTCTCCTGCAGATCTCTATGACAATCCAGAGACCGCTTTTGTGGCTAACTTCCTTGGCCAATCAAATCTAATTAAGGGAACGATCACCGGAAACGATGGCGATTCAATCATCGCCGATCTCTACGGTCAGAAGATTTCACTTCCTAAAAATCGTTCGCATGCAGTTGATAACTCTATGTACGCGGGTATTCGCCCAGAAAAATTCCGTATCTCTTTACTAGATACACCTGTCTCCGGAAACGTTTTAACCGGCGGACGCATCGAGGATGTTTCTTACATCGGCGTATCAACCCAGTACCAGGTGGAAATGCCTTGGGGACAAGAGTTAATGGTCTTCGAGCAAAATGATGATGGCGTCGCGCCATTTAATAAGGGGGATGCGGTCAACATTTCCTGGGCGCCAGTCTTCACCTTCGCACTCCGCGGTGATGAAGATGTAACCGCTGGATCTGAAGTAAATCCCGAAGATCTAGACGAAGAGTAAGTCGCAACTTCGATGCAAAAGATCAGAACGCCTTACTTACTTCTTTTGCCTGGTTTTGCCTTCCTCTTTACCTTCTTCATCTTGCCGATCGCGAATTTGGCGCAGACTTCCACCCAGACACCAATCAGTGGGGGAGATACCGGCCAAAACGAACAAACCTTCCGATTCGCAAACTATATCGATGCCTTTATAGAGAATAAAGAACAGTTCGGTCGTTCATTTGTTTATGCACTGATCGCAACGCTGCTAGCGCTAGCGATCTCTTATCCTCTGGCTTATGCGATCGCCTTTAAATCAGGCAAGTATAAAAACTTCTTCCTGGTGCTAGTCGTTGCACCGTTCTTTACATCTTTCATTCTTCGAACAGTTGCTTGGAAGCAGATTCTTGGCGAAGAAGGATTTGTAGTTCCGACTCTTCGAACTATCGGAATTATCAGCGACAGTACGACTTTAACTTCTACCGCATTTGCAGTGGTCATGGGTATGACCTATAACTTCTTACCGTTTATGACCTTGCCGCTATACGCCTCAATCGATCGCATTGATCCACGTACCTTGGAAGCATCAGGTGATCTATACGCCAATGGTTTTACTACCTTCCGCAAGGTCACGCTGCCGTTATCTATGCCAGGTGTTGTTGCCGGAACGTTGCTGACATTTATTCCAGCAGCTGGTGACTATGTAAATGCTGCGATCTTGGGTAGCCCAAATACCAAGATGATCGGTAACGTTATTGAATCTCGCTACTTCAAGATTGTTGATTACCCAACTGCTGCTGCACTTTCATTTACCTTGATGGCTGCAATCTTGATCTTGGTAACGCTCTATATCCGCAAAGCCGGAACGGAGGAGTTGGTATGAGCAAGAAGGTTACTGAAGCAAAAGCGCCAACAATTTCTCCGGTTCTTAGATTCCAACGCTGGTTTGGTCGTAATTTAATCCGCGTTTATATGTTCTTGGCCTTTACCTATCTCTTTATTCCAGTTGCCTACACCTTTGCATTCTCATTTAACGATTCTGGAAAGAGCAACTTAATCTGGAAAGGTTTTACACTCGATAATTGGCAGAACCCTTGCGGTGCTCCTGAAGTCTGTAACGCCTTAGCAAATTCGATCAAGATCGGCTTGCTGGCAACTATCTTCTCAACGATCCTCGGAACAATGATCGCATTTGCAATTGGCCGCCATAAATTTAGAGGTCGATCAACTTCAAATCTCTTGATTTTCTTACCGATGGCAACTCCTGAAATTGTGCTTGGTGCATCACTGCTCTCACTTTTCCTTACCATGCAAGTAAATCCGGGATTCTGGCCAACTGTTATTGCACACGTAGTTTTCTGTATCTCCTTCGTTGTTGTTACCGTGAAGGCGCGAATTGCCAGCCTTGATCCACGACTTGAACAAGCAGCGATGGATTTATATGCCAACGAATTTCAAACTTTCCGCCGCGTAACACTTCCTCTAGTAGCACCTGGTATTGCCGGAGCTGCGCTACTGGCTTTTAGCCTCTCATTCGATGATTTCATTATTACCAACTTCAACTCAGGAACTGTTATAACTTTCCCCAAGTTCGTTTATACAGCGGCGGCACGCGGAATCCCGGCGCAGGCAAATGTAATTGCCTCAAGCATGTTCTTCCTTGCGCTTGCGATAGTTCTGGCGGGTCAGATAGTAAATCGCCGTAAAGCCCGCTAATATAAATCCATATCTATAACGAACCACAGGTTGTAAATCAGGAAACCTGCGTTATGGGGTTGGACTCCGGAGGACCCGGGACAACTACTAGTAGTAATTGAAGAGGTGATTTCCGGGCACTCCCGGAAAAAGCGATGGCTACCATCGATCCTTCTATTCTTAAACATTTATCGCAGATGCAACCGCAGCTTTATTGGTTGGATGAAGACCCGTTAGAACCTCTGCCACATCCAACTCTTATCGGCGATGTGACATCAGATTTGTGCATTGTCGGTGCTGGTTACACGGGTCTCTGGACTGCGCTACTAGCAAAGGAAGCAAACCCAGAACGTGAAGTTGTAGTTGTCGAACAACGCGAAACAGGAGCGGGCGCTTCCGGTCGAAACGGTGGTTTCTGCAGTTACTCACTCACCCATGGATTCATGAATGGGTATGGCCGATTTAAAGATGAGATGGCTGTCATTGAAAAGCTTGGTCGTGAGAATTTAGATGCTATCGAGGCGACGATAAAGAAGTACGGCATCGAATGTGATTTCGAATGGAACGGTGAACTTCGAGTTGCAGTTGAAGATTGGCAGATGAAGGGCTTAGAGGAAGAAGCGAATCTCCGAAATTCATTCGGAGACAACGTTGAACTCTTATCTCAGCAACAAATTCAATCCCGAATTAAATCTCCAATCTACAAAGGAGCTCTCTGGGATCCAGATGGAACAGCGCTAGTAGATCCAGCGAGATTAGTTTGGGGGCTGGAGCGAGCGTGTATAAAGCTCGGCGTAAAGATTTTTGAAAATTCACACGTTGATCGTTTAGAGCGCACCAAGAACGGCATGATCGTTCACACGCCATATGGAAGCGTTTATGCAACAAAGGTTGCACTTGCTACAAATGTTTTCAAGTCACTCATTAAGCGCGCGCATAAATATGTAGTACCTGTCTATGACTTCCAACTAGTAACTGAACCTTTGACTGCTGAACAACTCGAATCAATTGGCTGGAAAGAGCGCGAAGGCCTATCTGATGCGGGTAATCAGTTCCATTACTATCGCATGACGAAAGATAATGAGATTCTCTGGGGTGGGTATGACGCGATCTATAACTTCCGTGGAAAAGTCCGTCAGGAATACGAAACAGATGCCGAGACTTATGCGCATCTGGCAGAAGCATTTCTCGAAACATTTCCGCAGCTAAGGGGAATTAAATTCACACACGGCTGGGGCGGTGCAATTGATACCTGCTCGCGCTTCTCACCTTTCTGGGGAATGGCACATCGCCGCCGAGTTGCATACGTTTTAGGTTTCACAGGTTTGGGAGTCGGCTCAACGCGTTTTGGCGCTCAGGTAATGCTTGATTTGTTGGATGGTAAAGATAATGAACGAACTAGATTAAAAATGGTTCGCAAGAAGCCGATGCCCTTCCCACCTGAGCCATTTAAATTTATCTTTATTCGCCTGACGCAATGGTCTATTAATAAGGCTGACGAAAATGGCGGTAAGCGCAATCTTTGGCTCAAATTGCTGGATTCGCTAGGCCTAGGTTTCGATTCTTAATCATTAGCAACTATCCTTAACCAATGGCGAACCACGGCAATATGTATGGACCAAGTTTTACATTTCTTGGCATCCCACAGTGCGATCTAGATGATCCAAAGTCATATGCCGATGCCGATGTAATTATCGTTGGTGCGCCAATTGATTCCGGAACTTCACATCGCTCTGGTGCCAAGTTTGGTCCGCAAGCGATTCGCGGTGGAGATTATCTGCCGCATGATGCAGAACGCCCACATCTAGCACTGCGTATCGATGCGTTTAAGGCGCTAAAGGTTTATGACGCTGGCGATTTGATGATGCCGCCTGGAGATCTAATTGCATCGCTTAAGGTTTTGGAAGAAGCAACCGAAAAGATTTCACGCGCTGGAAAGATCGCGGTAATTCTTGGGGGAGACCACTCGATCGCCTCAGCAGATGTTGCAGGAATTGCAAAACATCGCGGGCTCGGAAAAATTTCAATGATCCACTTCGATGCCCACGCTGACACGGGTGAAGATCAATTTGGTGCGTTGGTTGGCCATGGAACTCCGATGCGCCGCTTAATCGAATCAGGCCATGTTCGCGGTGATCGCTTCCTGCAACTTGGGCTTCGCGGATATTGGCCAGATGACAAGACTTTAAATTGGATGCGCGATCAAGGGATGCGCTCATACGAGATGACGGAAATCCATCACCGCGGGCTCAATAAAGTTCTTGATGAATCTTTTGCAACGCTTACCGATGGATGTGATGGCGTATTTCTCTCAGTTGATATCGACGTAGTTGATCCAGGTATGGCACCAGGCACCGGTACTCCCGAGCCAGGTGGAATGACTAGTCGTGAACTACTTGAAGCAGTGCGCCGCATCTGTCTCGAACTTCCAATTGTCGGAATTGATGTCGTTGAAGTTGCTCCGCCATTTGATAGCGCTGATATCACCGCCATTCTTGCCAATCGCGTAGTACTTGAAGCGCTCTCTGCGATTGCAAAACGCCGTAGCGGAACTCCGTATTCACCAACGCAAAATCTTCTCGATCGATAGTTAATTGGTAGCGGCAGTGAAAGATTTAGTAATCCTTGGTTCAACGGGATCTATTGGTGTTCAGGCACTGGAAATTGTTGAGGCTAATCCATCGCTATTTCGCGTTGTTGCTATAACTGCAGCTGGAAGCAATACCGAACTGTTAATTTCCCAAGCAAAGAAATTCAACGTTCCCGTAATTGGCGTGAATAAGAACGCTGATCAAGTTAGGGCTGCGCTACCTAATGCAACGGTAATTGATGGTCCGCTGGCATCTACTGAAATCGCAGCGATAACTTGTGATGTTGTTTTAAATGGCATCACTGGCTCAATTGGATTAGGCCCAACTCTGGCAGCCCTTCGCGTGGGAAATCGCGTTGCCCTAGCCAATAAAGAATCACTTGTAGCAGGCGGAGATTTGGTTATGTCTCTGGCAAAGCCTGATCAATTATTGCCGGTTGACTCTGAGCATTCGGCGCTCTGGCAATCTCTAATAGGTGGCAAGAAATCCGAAGTTTCTAAGTTAGTTCTCACCGCAAGTGGTGGCCCATTTCGCGATCGCACTGATTTATCCACGATTACTGTCGCAGAAGCGCTTAACCACCCAACTTGGTCGATGGGTCCGGTAGTAACAATCAACTCTGCAACTCTTGTAAATAAGGGCCTTGAGATAATTGAAGCCCATTACCTATTTGCGATTCCTTACTCGCAGATTGAAGCGGTTATTCATCCGCAATCAGTTGTGCACTCAATGGTCGAGTACGTAGATGGATCAACGATTTCACAGGCATCGCCTCCAAATATGAAGGGGCCAATCTCTTTCGCAATTAACTATCCAAATCGCGTAAAGGCGGCAACCGCGCCAATTGATTGGACGCAATCTCACACTTGGACATTTGCACCGATCGATAACGAACGTTTCCCGGCAATTGATTTGGCGCGACGCTGCGGCGCACTTGGCGGCGGATTACCGGCAATTTTTAACGCAGCAAACGAAGTCTGCGTTGCCTCATTTATCTCAGGAGCGATTGGCTTTACATCAATTGTGGAAACAGTTGAGGAAGTTGTTCAGAAACTTGGTGGAAAATCGGCAAGCGCCCCGCGTGATCTAGCTGATGTCAGTGCCATCGAAGAGGATGCGCGAGCAATCGCCACCGAACTTCTTCAGAAAGTAGCCCGTTAATGCAACTCGTCGGAATCCTCGCCTTTATCTTTGCTCTGCTCTTCTCTGTGATGGTGCACGAATTTGGGCACTACCTAACAGCGCGCCGTTACGGAATGCGCGTCTCTGAGTTCTTCGTTGGATTTGGCAAGCGTCTCTGGTCGCGTCAACGTGGTGAAACTGAGTTCGGAATCAAAGCGATCCCTGCCGGTGGTTACTGCCGCATCGACGGAATGACTCCACGCGATGAGATGCCAGAAGGTGAAGAAGACCGCGCTTTCTATCGCGCATCATCCGGTCGCAAGTTAATTGTCTTAGGCGCAGGTTCATTCCTCCACTTTGTGCTTGGATATCTCCTGCTCTTCGTTCTCTTGGCCGGTGTTGGCGTAAACCAAGTTCTACCCGTGATTGATTCTGTTGCACCAAATAGCGCTGCTGCAGCAGCTGGTTTTCAAAAAGGTGATCAGATCATTGCAATTGACGGTGATCGCTCAACCGATTGGCAAGATCAACTTTTAAAGATCCGAAACTCAGAAGGTCGCCCGCTCACCTTCACCATTGAAAGAGGCGGTGTAATTCAAGATATTTCTGCGGCACCCCGCATGACTGATCTTGATGATGGCACATCACGTTATGTACTCGGCATTATCAATGAATTCGGAACTAAACGGATGAGCCCAATCTCATCAGTGACTCGGGCAGCCGAGTTAACTTGGAGATTTACTTCCGCATCAGCAACATCTCTTGTACAACTTCCTACCAAGATCCCTGCACTTTGGGGTCAGACATTTGGTGGCGAAGAACGAGATCAAAATGGTTTAGTCGGAGTCGTCGGAGTTGCCCGCGTATCTGGTCAAGCAGCAGCTAGCGGCGAGTTAGATCTGGCTGAACGTCTCGGAACATTTATTTTGATTGTCGCTAGCTTAAATATCTTTGTCGGTCTCTTTAACCTCTTGCCAATCTTGCCGCTAGATGGCGGCCATATGGCGGTAGCTATTGCAGATGAAATTCGTGCGCTCTTTGCACGAATCCGCCGAAAGCCAAGACCAGTCGCTATTGATGTGCAAGTGCTCACACCTATTACTGCAACGGTCTTTGTGATCTTGGCTGCGCTGACAGTCCTACTTTTGATTGCAGATATCTTCAATCCAATTTCGCTCAACTTCTAAGCAGCGCTGCGGCGGTTAAATCGCCGATTACCTATTTTTGGTGCAGAATAGCCCCATGGTTGATCTCGGAATTCCTAGCGCCCCACCTGCTCCACTTCATCCGCGACGTAAGACAAAACAGTTGCGAGTTGGCAGCGTCGGGGTAGGTAGCGATTCACCAGTGAGCGTTCAATCGATGTGCACAACGCTAACTGCCGATGTGAATTCAACTCTGCAGCAGATCGCTGAACTAACCGCTGCCGGTTGTCAGATCGTTCGTGTTGCAGTTCCAAGCCAAGATGATGCCGATGCACTTGCGCAGATTGCTAAGAAATCACAGATTCCGGTTATCGCAGATATTCACTTCCAACCAAAATATATCTTCGCCGCAATTGATGCGGGTTGTGCAGCAGTTCGCGTAAACCCAGGCAATATCAAACAATTCGATGACAAGGTTAAAGAGGTAGCCAAGGCGGCAGGCGATGCAGGTATTCCAATCCGTATCGGCGTAAACGCTGGTTCACTTGATCCACGCTTGCTTGCAAAGTACGGCAAAGCAACTCCCGAAGCGCTTGCTGAATCCGCTCTCTGGGAAGCATCACTCTTTGAAGAACACGGTTTCTCAGATCTAAAGATTTCAGTTAAGCATCACGATCCGGTAACGATGGTAAATGCTTATCGCATCTTGGCGGCAAAATGTGATTATCCATTACACCTTGGTGTTACCGAAGCGGGCCCTGCCTTCCAGGCAACAATCAAATCTGCAACCGCATTTGGAATTTTGCTCGCAGAAGGCATTGGCGACACGATTCGTGTTTCAATGTCAGCACCTCCTGTTGAGGAAGTAAAAGTTGGTATCTCAATTCTCGAATCACTTAACTTACGCCAACGTAAGCTCGAGATCGTCTCTTGCCCATCATGCGGTCGCGCACAAGTAGATGTCTATACCTTGGCTGAAAAAGTCCAAGCTGGACTTGAAGGAATGACAGTTCCACTTCGCGTTGCAGTTATGGGTTGTGTCGTAAATGGACCCGGCGAAGCGCGCGAGGCAGATCTCGGCGTTGCATCTGGAAACGGTAAAGGCCAGATCTTTGTTAAGGGTGAAGTAATTAAGACCGTTCCTGAAGCGATGATCGTTGAAACACTTATCGAAGAAGCGATGCGTTTGGCCGAGGAAATGGAAGCCGCTGGCGTTGGTTCAGGCGAACCTTCCGTCACAGTTAAGTAATTACGCGATAAGGTTGCGCCCATGTTGCGCATGTCCAGCCTATTTCTTCGCACTCTGCGCGATGATCCTGCCGATGCAGAAGTTCCAAGCCATAAGCTCTTAGTACGCGCGGGATATATCCGCCGTATCGCGGCTGGAATTTACTCATGGTTGCCACTTGGCGTAATCACACTGCGCAACGTTGAAAATATCATCCGTGAAGAAATGGATAAGGCGGGATTTCAGGAAGTACATTTTCCTGCGCTCTTACCGAAAGAGGCATATGAGGCCACCAATCGCTGGGAAGAGTACGGTCCATCACTCTTTAGATTGCAAGATCGCAAAGGGGGAGATTACTTACTAGGCCCAACTCACGAAGAGATGTTTACCTTGATGGTTAAAGGTGAATATTCATCCTATAAAGACTTGCCGTTGACCATTTATCAGATTCAAAATAAGTTCCGCGATGAAGCGCGCCCACGTAGCGGAATCATCCGCGGCCGCGAATTCGTTATGAAGGATTCTTACTCATTTGATTTAACTGATGAGGGACTCGGAATTTCTTACGACAAGCATCGCGATGCCTACATCACCACCTTCGATCGTCTCCACCTTAAATACAACATCGTTAAGGCAGTCTCTGGCGCGATGGGTGGATCTAAATCAGAAGAGTTCTTAGCGCCTTGCCCAACTGGTGAAGATACTTATGTCCTCTGCCCGAAGTGTGGATTTGCAGCAAACGTAGAAGCGATGGTCACTAAAGTTACCCCTGCCGATGCATCAGGTGTTCCAGCGCTTGAGGAACTCGATACTCCAAATACTCCAACCATTGATTCTCTCGTTGATGTACTGAATTTAAAATTCGGTGGCGGATTTACCGGTGCATCAACACTGAAAAATGTTTTGTTGATGGCCGATAACAAAGCGATCTCAGTTTTGGTTCCCGGTGATCGCGAAGTCGATCTAAAGCGTTTGCAGACAGGGTTGCCTGGAGTAGAAGAACTTCGTGTATTTGAAGAAGCAGATTTTGCAAAGCACCCAGGATTAGTTAAGGGATATATCGGCCCACAAGATGCTGGAAAGTTTGGCATCACTGTCTACGCCGATCCTCGCGTTGCACCTGGTACTTCTTGGGTAACTGGTGCAAATAAGAAAGATCGCCATGCCCGCAACGTAGTTAACGGTCGTGACTTCACACCTGATGCATATGTTGAAGCTGCTGAAATTCGTGAAGGCGATTCATGTCCAGAATGTTCAACTGCAGTTGTTATTGATCGCGCTATTGAAATCGGTCATATCTTCCAATTAGGTCGCAAGTATGCGGATGCCCTTGGTCTTACAGTCCTTGATCAAAATGGTAAATCACAAGTCGTCACAATGGGTTCTTACGGAATCGGCGTATCGCGCGCGGTGGCGGCAATTGCTGAGCAGAGTTATGACGAGATTGGACTAGTTTGGCCGCTAGAAGTAGCGCCTGCGAAAGTACATATCGTCGCAACAGGCAAAGAAGATCTGCCATTCGATACCGCGCTCGATATCGCGACCAAGCTTGAGGCATCCGGCATCACAGTAATGCTCGATGATCGCCGCGACCCAAGCGCTGGAGTTAAATTCAAAGATGCCGAGCTAATTGGTATTCCAGTAATAATCGTCGTTGGTAAATCACTTGCAGATGGCAAGATTGAACTCCGTAACCGTAAATCAGGAGAGAAATCAGAAGTCGCAGTTGGCGATGCCATATCTGCCGTCACAACTCTAATCGCATCACTTTCCTAAAGTGTTTGCAGAACTAACTCTCTACACACTGGCCTTTCTGGCAGCTGCTGCTTTCTGCGCTGGACTTATTGATGCGATAGCTGGCGGGGGAGGGCTAATTCAACTTCCCGCAATGTTGATAGGACTTGCAAAAACTGAAACCGTTGTAGTTCTCGGAACAAATAAAGTTCCATCAATCTTTGGAACAGCCGCCTCAGCCCTTACCTATCGCCGAAATATAAAGGTAAGTTCGAAGCTATTAATAGTTATGGCGATACCCGCCTTTATTGGATCGATGGGTGGTGCATCTCTTGCCTCACTTATCCCAACAGAAGTTCTGAAACCGCTAGTTGTCGCGCTCTTGATCGCAGTTCTGATCTATACCTGGAAACGACCGCAACTGGGGCAGATTGAATCGATGCGACAAAGCGAAAGCAAAAGGTTGAAGATCTCGGCTGTTGCGGCGTTAGTAATTGGTTTCTACGATGGAATCATCGGTCCAGGGACCGGTTCATTTCTAATTCTTCTATTGGTAGCAGTTATGGGCTTTGCATTTTTATCAGCATCTGCAATAGCCAAGGTAGTCAATGTCGCCACCAACGCCGGTGCCATTCTGGTCTTTGGCGTCAACGGTGAAATTCTCTGGAAAATTGGCCTGACCCTAGCGATCGCAAATGTCTGTGGTGGACTAATCGGTGTTCGCATAGCCCTACGTGGCGGCTCAGGTTTAGTTAGAAAAGTCTTTATGGGAATTACTGCAGCGCTGATTCTAAAAGTAGCTTTCGATACCTTTACCGCGCTGCGTTAACCCTTAATTAATCGATGCTAAACTTGGCGTGTAGTAAAAACTAAATAACAAATTAATAAGGAGCCACAAGTGTCACTGACACAATCAATTACCCAGTTGATCGAACCCGCTGTTACAGAAGCTGGTTTCTATCTTGAAGAAGTCCAATTAACATCTGCCGGCAGCCACCGCGTAGTTACCTGCATCGTTGATGGACAAAGCCCGCTAAACCTAGATCAAGTCACCGTTGTCTCACGGTTGATCTCAGATCTACTAGATGTCGCAACTTTTATGGATGAAACACCTTTTACCCTAGAGGTAACTTCACCAGGTGTTGATCGTCCACTAACTCTGCCCCGCCACTGGACCAAGAACTTAACTCGCTTAGTTAAGGTGACTCTGCAAGATGGAACGGTGACTAATGGTCGCCTCACTGAATTTAACGAAGTAACAGCAACGCTTGTTGAAAATATCAAGGGTCGGATTAAAACCCATACCGTTAACTTCGCAGATATAAAGCGCGCAGTGGTTGAAATCGAATTTAACCGAAAAGAAGAAGTTCAGAATTTAAATGACGAGGCTGGCGATGAATAAAGGTCAGGTCGATGTCGATGCGCTAATCGCGCTGGCAACCCATAAGCAGATGCCGCTGGAAGATTTGATTACAGAAATTGAAGCAGGGGTGTTGACTGCTTACTACGAGACTGATGCGCCCAAGCGCCAAGCCCGTGCCAGCATTGATCGCGAAACTGGCGAGATAGTTATCTGGGTTCCAACATTTAACGAACTTGGCGAAAGAATCTCAGAAGATCGCGATGAACCAGAAGGTTTTGCACGTACTGCAACTTCTACAGTTAGACAGGTCATCAAGTTAAAGATGCGCGCCAATAACGATGCTGAAATTGTAGGCGAGTTCAGCGCATCCGTTGGCGATGTTATCTCTGGAATTGTGCAACAAGGTCGCGATCCCAAGATGATCCATGTAAACCTCGGCAAGGTCGAAGGGCGAATTCCGCCACAAGAGCAGGTTCCAGGTGAGGTTTACAACCATGGCGATCGCATTAAGTGTTTTGTTGTTGAAGTGAAACAGGGAATGAAAGGGCCAGAGATCATGCTCTCACGCAGCCACCCTGCGCTAGTTAAGCAACTCTTCGCACTCGAAGTTCCCGAAATTAATGATCGCATCGTTGAGATTATGGAAGTTGCGCGCGAGGCAGGACATCGCACAAAGTTGGCGGTTCGCTCACATCGTGCAGGTGTATCACCTAAGGGATCTTTAATTGGTCCAATGGGTTCACGCGCCAATGCAGTTATGGAAGAGCTGCATGGTGAGAAGATTGATATCGTCGATTGGTCAGAAGATCCTGCACAATTTGTTGCGCATGCACTTTCTCCAGCGAAAGTTACCAAGGTTGAAATAGTTGATCTGGCTACGCGATCTGCAAAGGTGACAGTGCCTGATTACCAACTCTCACTTGCAATTGGCAAAGATGGACAGAACGCGCGACTGGCTGCACGACTGACAGGTTGGCGCATTGATATCCATCCCGACACCCCAACTGTGCCTAGGTGATTGGACCTAAATAAACGCACCTGCTACGCAGGGATTTAGGTGAAATAGCCGCTCTTCGCTATCCTTAACCCTTGTTGAAGGTTAGAGAAGTGGCTGCAATGCAAAGAGGTATCAAACCGATACGCACCTGCATCGTTTGTCGTAAATCTCAAGAGCCTTCGCAGCTATTGCGAGTCAACTGTCTTGACGGGGTTATTACTCCAACAAGCGGTGGAAAATCTCACGGTAGGGGAGCCTGGCTCCACTTATCTTGTGGCTACATCGCGATAGATCGGAAAGCGTTTAAATCAGCCTTCAAGCTGGAGCAAGCGCCGGATCTTTCAAAATTTAAAGCGTTCTTAGATGAGCGTTTAAAGTCAGACAATTAGTTATTAACTTAAAGATATGGATGCGAAAGATATGAAACTCAAATGAGCTCGTTCAGATTATGAGGTCTTACAACTAAGGCTCGCATCCCTAGATAAATATCTAGAATAAAGATTGCGGGCCAAGACAGGAGAAATGTGTCAAAGGTCCGCGTACATGAGTTGGCAAAACAACTCGGTATGGAGAGCAAGGTTGTCCTTGCAAAACTCCAAGAAATGGGCGAATTCGTCCGCTCAGCATCATCAACTGTAGAAGCGCCGGTCGTGCGCAAGCTCATCGAGATGTATCCCGATGCCAAGCCAGTTTCCGATGCGAAGCCAGTCAAGAAAGCAGCTGCAAAGAAGACCGCTGCTAAGAAAACTGCAGAAGTTAACCCTGAACTTGCCGCAGAACTTGCCGCCGAACTCGGCGTTGATTTAGAGGCGCTAAAAGCATCGCGCGCTGAAAGCGCTGCGCAAGCAGCCGCACCAACACCTTCGCCAACACTTGCGCCATCTTCACCATCTGTAGATGCAGAAACGCCTGCGCCAGAGAGCAAACCAACTACACCGCGTCCAGGTAACAATCCATTTTCAACTGCTGGTGGAACAACACCTGCAGTTCCACGCCCACCACGTCCCGGAAATAATCCATTCTCAACTGGTGGTGCGGTTCCACGTCCACCACAACGACCTGCAGGTGCACCAGGTGCACGTCCCGGAATGTCAGGACCACGTCCTGGTTCTGTTCGTCCTGGTTTTGCAGCGCGTCCAAATACTCCACGACCAGCAGGTAGCGGCGGTCCTGGAAATTATCAGTCACGTCCTGCAGGTGCAGGTGCACCAGGTTCATCTTCTGGTCCATATCGTTCCGGTGGTCCTTCAACTGGCGCACCATCTACTGGTGGTCCACAACGTCCCGGTGGCGGTCCTAATCGCGGTCCAGGTCGCGGTGGCGCTGCAGGTGCATTTGGAAAGAATGCAAGTAAGAGCAGCAAGCGCAAACCAAAATCAAGAAAAGCCTTGCGCGATGAATTCGACAATATGCAAGCGCCACAATTGGGTGGCGCAGTTATTCCGCACGGTGATGGAAAAACTCAGATCCGTATGCGTCGCGGTTCAACTCTGGCAGATTTCGCCGAGAAGATCGGTGCAGATGCAGCAGCGTTAGTTGCTGCGCTATTCCACTTAGGTGAAATGGTTACTGCAACTCAATCTGTTGATGCTGACACATTTGAAATTCTTGGCGCACAACTTGGATATGTAATCCAAATTGTTAGCCCAGAAGATGAAGACCGCGAACTGTTGCAAGATTTTGATATCGATCTTGCGCAAGAACTTGCCGACCTTGATGCAGATCTACTGGTTGCGCGTCCACCTGTTGTAACTGTTATGGGACACGTCGATCACGGTAAGACCAGTTTGCTCGATGCCATCCGTAAATCTGAGGTCCTAAAGACCGAAGCCGGTGGAATCACACAGCACATCGGTGCCTACCAAATTCATCACGATCACGACGGCGTTAACCGCGCGATTACCTTTATCGATACACCTGGCCACGAAGCGTTTACCGCTATGCGTGCTCGAGGTGCAAAAGTTACAGATATCGCAGTTCTCGTTGTGGCAGCAGATGACGGAATCATGCCGCAGACAATTGAAGCGTTAAACCACGCTCAAGCAGCAGATGTCCCAATCGTGGTTGCCGTTAACAAGGTTGATAAAGAGGGCGCAAACCCAGATAAGGTCCGCCAGCAATTGACTGAGTACAACTTGATCGCAGAAGAATACGGCGGAGAAACTCTCTTCGTAAACGTCTCTGCTAAATCAGGCGTTGGCGTTAACGAACTCATTGATGCGATTCTTCTTACTGCAGATGCTGCAATTGATCTTCGCGCAGTTGCCGAAGATTCAGCGCGCGGTGTTGCAATTGAAGCTCACCTCGATCGCGGTCGCGGACCAGTTGCCACAGTTCTTGTGCAACGCGGAACGCTCAAAATCGGTGATGCAATTGTTGCCGGTGGTTCATTCGGTCGCGTTCGTGCGATGCTCGATGAGCACGGTGAGAACGTAGAAAGCGCTGGACCATCGCGTCCAGTGCAGGTTCTAGGTTTCACATCGGTTCCAAGTGCAGGCGATACCTTCTTAGTTGCAGATGAAGACCGAACTGCGCGTCAGATCGCTGAAAAGCGTCAGGCTGCAGAACGTAATGCGCAACTTGCTAAGGCGCGCAAGAAGGTTTCACTTGAAGACTTTATGGAGCAGTCCAAGGTCTCAACACTTAACCTCATCCTTAAGGGTGACGTTTCAGGTTCTGTCGAAGCGCTTGAAGATGCACTTATGCAACTCGATGTCGGAGCAGAAGTTGATCTACGCGTTATCCACCGTGGCGTAGGTGCAATCACCAAGTCAGATATCACTTTGGCATCAGCATCAACTGCTGTAGTTATTGGCTTTAACGTAAAGCCAGAACCACAGACAGCGATTTATGCTGATCAAGAAGGCGTAGAAGTCCGCTTCTATTCAGTTATCTACAACGCAATTGAAGAGATCGAACTATCTCTTAAGGGCTTGCTCAAGCCAGAGTACGAAGAAATCGTTCTCGGTAACGCTGAAGTCCGTGAGATCTTCAAATCTTCAAAGGCCGGCAATATCGCAGGTTCTATCGTTCGCGATGGTTCTATCAAGCGAAATTCCAAGGCACGCATTATGCGCGGTACTGAAATCATCGCCGATGACCTCACCATTGATTCGCTCAAGCGCTTCAAAGATGATGCCAACGAAGTTAAAGAAGGCTTTGAGTGCGGTATTGGACTTGGCAATATGAAGGATCTGCAAATCGGAGACACTATTCAGGTCTTTGAGATGCGCGAGAAGAAGCGCGCATAACCATGGGCCAATCTCATCGCACTCAGAAAGTTGCCGATCGCATCAAAGTGGTAGTGGCGCAGCTGCTTGAGACGAAGATTAAAGATCCTCGTCTTGGCTTCGTGACTGTCACTGATGCGCGCGTTACTGGCGATCTGCAGAACGCTTCCATCTTCTACACCGTGCTAGGTGATGAAGAACAACGTGCGGCAACTGCCGCCGCACTTGAGAGCGCAAAAGGAGTTATTCGCAGCGCTGTAGGTCGCGATCTTCAGACGCGAATTACTCCATCTATCGAATTCTTTGAAGATGGACTTCCCGAATCTGCTAAAGCCCTTGATTCACTATTGGATAAGGTCCATGTTCTTGATGCTGAAGTTGCCCAACTTCGCAAGAACGCGACATTTGCTGGGGGAGCAGATCCCTACAAGGTTCCAAAAGTTATTGAAGATTAACCCCTAACTAATGGATGGCTTTCTAGTTGTAGATAAAGCGCCCGCGATGACTAGCCATGATGTTGTGGCAGTAGCGCGCAAGGCACTTGGCACACGCAAAGTTGGCCATGCTGGCACCTTAGATCCAATGGCTACTGGCGTACTCGTACTTGGTTTCGGAAACGGCACACGTTTACTGCAATACATCACCGATGGTGACAAGTCTTATCTGGCAACCGTTGTCTTGGGTGCTGCAACGGTCACCGATGATCAAGAAGGTGAAGTCATTTCTGAAGCAGATGCATCAAAGATTACCGACGAAGAAATTAGATCGGGCCTTTCCAAAATGGTGGGAGAGATTCAACAACGTCCCAGTTCAGTTTCTGCGGTAAAGGTTGCCGGAGAACGGGCCTATGACCGAGTACGTGCAGGTGAAGTATTTGAGCTAGCTGCGCGCACCATCACAATTTCATCTTTAGAAGTACTAGAAATTCGCCGTACCGGTTCACGAATCGAAATTGATATTGACGTCACTTGTTCTTCTGGCACTTTCATCCGCGCGATCGCACGCGATCTAGGAAGCGAATTAGCCGTTGGTGGCCATTTGTCAGCGCTGCGCCGTACACGAGTCGCTGGCTTTGCAATTGATCAGGCGATTAACTTCGATGCGCTCAAGGCGCAAGAGTTTAAAACTTTAGATTTAGCAGATGTAGCGCGTGCCACATTCTCGGTCCGCGAGTTAGCACTCGATGAGGTTGCCGAACTTTCATTCGGCAGACCGCTTCCTTCAAATACTGGTGAAGATATTTTTGCGGCGCTCTCACCAGATAACCGGCTTATCGCACTTTTAAAGAACGAATCTGGCAAGGCAAAACCGATCGCAGTTTTTGCAGCGGCGAATTAATTCAGAGATAATAGGCAGATGAGCACAGGAAGCGTCGTCGTAATAGGCGTCTTCGATGGCGTACATAAAGGCCACCAGTTACTACTTAATCGCGCAAAAGAGATCGCCGATGGCCGTTCAATTATCGCGCTCACCTTCGACCCACATCCAATGCAGGTTTTCGCACCGGATCGTGCGCCAACGATGCTTACAACTTTGGCAGATCGTGTGGAGTTGTTAAAGATCCATAACGCCGACCAAGTTGCGGTACTTAAGTTCAACGAAAAATTCGCCGCTATGGCTCCGGAAGATTTTGTAAAAGATGTTTTGGTTGGTCAGTTGAGCGTTTCTACAGTGATCGTGGGTAAGAACTTCACTTATGGCCACAAAGCCGCCGGCAATATTGATTCGCTAATCAAAGATGGCTCGAACTTTAACTTCACCGTAGATGTTCAAGATTTAAAGTCTGAAGAAAGTGACGTTATCTCTTCTTCGCGCATCCGCAAATTGGTAGTTGAAGGAAAGGTCGAAGAAGCGCGGACCTTACTTTCTCGCCCGCACCGCCTAGATGGCGTCGTTGTGCACGGTGAAAAACGTGGTCGCGAAATTGGATATCCAACCGCCAACTTGGGAAATATCGATGGGCAAACAATTCCGGCAGATGGCGTATATGCAGGTTGGTTAACGGTCGGAATCAATTTCTGGCCTGCCGCAATTTCAATCGGCACCAATCCAACATTTGAAGGTGTGCGTGGTCGCCAAGTAGAGGCATATGCACTCGATCAAGAAGGCTTAGAACTTTACGACAAGAACGCATCAATCGAATTTGGTTGGCGCCTGCGAGATACCTTGAAATTCGATGGCCTCGAACCGCTACTTGTGCAGATGAAGTTAGATTGCGATCGGGCGCGAGCGTTAACTGAAGGCTAAAAAGCTCGATTTCCGATATCTGCAGCCCCGCTGGTAACCTTGGACCTGTCCAACGATCAAAGTGAGTGACCGTGTATCAAACCGGTCGCCGTCGTGGCGGTAACTAAGAGGAGTCCTTAAATGGCTTTAACACCAGAAGTAAAGAAAGAAATTGTTGCAAAGTACGGCTCATCAGCTACCGACACCGGAAGCCCAGAAGCACAGGTTGCTTTGCTCTCACGTCGTATTGAAGATATCACTACACATTTGAAGACCAACCCTCACGATCACCACAACCGTCGCGGTCTGTTGTTGCTCGTAGGTCAGCGTCGTCGCATCCTTCAGTACTTATCTAAGACAGATATCAATCGTTATCGCGCGATTATCGAAAAGCTCGGTATTCGCCGCTAATTAAATAACTACCCGCCAGGGGAGTTTGGCTTTTTCATTAATCTTTAAAGCTAATGGTCCTCGGTAGTGGTTTCCGCAAGGTTTATCCCTGTGCGTGAACTTCGATCGACGATTCATTACTTAACATTTAATTTGAAAGCTCCTTTCGAACCTGGACTGGGTACATAAACAAGTTCATATAAAAAGGAGGACCTATGGAGGGTCAAGAAGTACAAACATCAGTAGCCGTTATCGATAACGGCAAATTCGGAAAGCGTGAAATCCGCTTTGAAACCGGACGCCTAGCGCGTCAAGCAGCAGGAGCAGCAGCTGTTTACTTAGACGATCAGACAATGATCTTCTCAGCAACAACAGCTTCAAAGACTCCAAAAGATCAATTCGATTTCTTCCCTTTAACAGTAGATGTTGAAGAGAAGATGTACGCAGTTGGTCGCATCCCAGGATCATTCTTCCGTCGCGAAGGTCGTCCATCAGAAGATGCAATTCTTACCTGCCGTTTGATCGACCGCCCATTGCGTCCATCATTCGTAAAGGGACTTCGTAACGAAGTACAGATTGTTGTAACAGTTATGGCCCTTGATCCAGACCACATGTACGACGTGATCGCGATCAACGCAGCATCAATGTCTACACAACTTGCAGGTCTTCCATTCTCAGGTCCAATCGGTGGCGTTCGCGTTGCTTTGATCGACGGACAATGGGTTGCTTTCCCTAACCATTCACAGGTTGAAAACGCTGTATTCGATATGGTCGTTGCCGGTCGCATCAGCGATGGCGATGTTGCAATCATGATGGTTGAAGCAGAAGCAACAGCTAAGACAATCGAACTTATCAAGAACGGTCAGCCAACACCTACTGAAGAAGTAGTGGCACAAGGACTTGATGCAGCTAAGCCATTTATCAAGATTCTCTGCGAAGCGCAGTCGAAGTTAGCCAAGGTTGCCGCAAAGCCAACTGCTGAATTCCCTGTCTTCTTGGATTACCAGGATGATGTATTCGCAGCGGTTGAAAAGGCTGCCAAGGATGATCTTGCAAAGGCGCTAACAATCGTCGGTAAGCAAGAGCGCGAAACAAAGATCGATGAGATCTCTGCTGCAACTAAGGAATCAGTTTCTGCTGCCTTCGAAGGTCGCGAAAAAGAAGTTCCTGCAGCTTTCCGCTCACTCACCAAGAAGTTGGTTCGCCAGCGCGTATTGCGCGACAAGATCCGTATCGATGGTCGCGGACTTCGCGATATCCGTGCGCTATCTGCAGAAGTTGAAGTTATTCCTCGCGTTCACGGATCAGCGATCTTCGAACGTGGCGAGACTCAGATTCTCGGAATCACAACTCTTAACATGCTCAAGATGGAGCAACAGCTCGATACTTTGAACCCAGAAAACCATAAGCGTTACATGCACAACTACAACTTCCCACCTTATTCAACTGGTGAAACAGGTCGTGTTGGCACACCAAAGCGCCGCGAAATTGGACACGGAGCACTTGCAGAACGTGCACTAGTTCCAGTTCTTCCAACTCGCGAAGAGTTCCCTTACGCAATCCGTCAGGTCTCTGAAGCACTTGGTTCAAATGGTTCAACTTCAATGGGTTCTGTTTGTGCATCAACACTTGCGATGCTTAATGCTGGTGTTCCACTAAAGGCGCCAGTTGCAGGTATTGCAATGGGTCTTATCTCAGATACCGTCGATGGCAAGGTTGAATACGTTGCTTTGACAGATATCTTGGGTGCAGAAGATGCATTCGGAGATATGGACTTCAAGGTTGCCGGGACAAAAGATTTCGTTACAGCCCTTCAACTAGATACCAAGCTTGACGGTATTCCTGCATCAGTTCTTGCCGGAGCACTTCACCAAGCAAAGGAAGCGCGTCTTGCGATCCTTGATGTCATGAATGAAGCGATCGATACACCTGATGAGATGAGCCCATTTGCTCCTCGCATCATCTCTGTAAAGATTCCAGTAGATCAGATCGGTGCAGTAATCGGGCCTAAGGGCAAGATCATCAACCAGATCCAAGATGAAACTGGCGCTGATATCTCAATCGAAGATGATGGCACGATCTACATCGGCGCAGTCGATGGTCCGTCAGCAGAAGCTGCACGTGCACAGATCAATGCGATCGCAAATCCACAAATGCCAGAAGTTGGAGAGCGCTACCTCGGTACCGTTGTAAAGCTTGCAGCATTTGGTGCATTCATTTCTCTTATGCCAGGTAAAGATGGCTTGCTCCACGTATCTCAGATTCGCAAGATGCATGGTGGAAAGCGCATTGAAAACCTTGAAGAAGTTATGAAGGTTGGCGACAAGATTCAGGTTGAGATCGGTGAAATCGATCCCAAGGGCAAGCTCTCACTTGTTCCAGTTCTCGAAGATGGATCAACCCCGAGCGCTGAGTAAGTAAAGAACTAACTCTAAATGTCAGTTCGTCGCACAGTATTACCTAGCGGTCTGCGTATCGTCACGGAAGAAGTTCCGTCGGTACGCAGCGCCGCGATCGGTATCTGGGTAAATGTAGGTTCGCGTGATGAAACCCCGGCCGTGGCTGGGGCTTCTCACTTCCTAGAGCATCTTTTATTTAAAGGCACCACGCGCCGCAACGCTCTAGAGATTTCAGCAACGATCGAAGCGGTCGGCGGCGAAATGAACGCCTTCACCAGCAAGGAATACACCTGCTTCTATGCGCGCGTAATTGATACCGATCTGCCGATGGCGATCGATGTAGTTTCAGATTTGATTACTTCTTCAATCGTTTCCGCTCTCGATGTAGATGCAGAGCGCAAGGTTGTTCTTGAAGAAATCGCGATGCGCGATGATGATCCGAGCGATCTAGTCCATGATCTATATGCCGAGACTTACTACGGAGATACGCAGCTAGGTCGGCCGATTCTCGGCACTATCAAATCGATCTCAGATATGACCCGTAGCAGCGTCTTTAATTATTATAAGAAGAAGTACCTACCGCAGAATCTCGTCGTTGCGGTTGCTGGAAACATTAAACATAAGCGCGTAGTCGCTATGGTTGAAGAAGCGTTATCGCGCGATAACTTCCTTGACGTAAAAGGTTCTCCACAGATTCGCCCAAATACACCTGTAAAGACCAAGCCAATGCAGAGCGTTGGATTATTGACTCGCAAAACTGAGCAAGCACATATGTTCTATGGCATGGAGGGCGTTGCGCGCAGTGATGAACGCCGCTTTGCAATGGGCGTACTAGCCTCGGCACTCGGCGGCGGAATGTCTTCTCGTTTATTCCAGGAGATCCGCGAAAAGCGTGGTTTGGCTTATTCGGTCTATGCCTATGCTCAACAATTTGCCGGCTCTGGTCAGATCGGTTTCTATGCCGGTTGCAATCCAACGAAGGCAATTGAAGTTGTCGAAATTATTCGTGAGGTATTGGCCGACGTTGCTGAAAATGGAATGAGCCATGAAGAAATTGAACGCGCAAAAGGTGCGGTTCGCGGATCTCTGGTCTTGAGCCAAGAAGATTCTGGATCGCGCATGAGCCGGATTGGTAAGAATGAAATTGTTTATGGCCAGGTTATGGGCTTTGACGAGATTCTAAAAGCGATCTCACGCGTAAACCCAACTGATGTCCGCGAAATTGCCAACGAATATCTCACTAAATCGCCTACCCTTGCTCTTGTCGGACCATTTAAGAGCGAAGCGAAATTTGAAAAGGTGTTGAAGTCATGATCAAAGTCGGAGTACTTGGCGCGAGAGGTCGCATGGGTGCTGAGGTTGTAAAGGCTGTTACTGAAGCCGTAGATCTCGAACTCGTTGCCGCACTTGATCTAGGTGACTCACTTGAAACGTTGAAGAGCAGTGGTGCTCAAGTAGTCGTTGATTTCACTACTCCTGATTCAGTTATGGCCAACCTTGAGTTTTTAGCTAATAACGGGATTCATGCAGTCGTGGGTACAACAGGTTTCGATGCAGCGCGAATTACAAAGCTAGAAAAGTTAATCGCGGCAAACCCATCGGTTGGCATCTTGATCGCACCAAACTTTGCGATCGGTGCGGTATTGATGATGGAGTTTGCTACCAAGGCCGCTAAATACTTTGAATCAGCTGAGATCATTGAACTTCACCACCCGAATAAAGTTGATGCACCTTCCGGTACCGCTTCTCGTACGGCAGAGTTAATGTCGAAAGCGCGCAAGGATGCTGGGCTTGGCGCCATGCCAGATGCAACTTCGACTTCACTAGATGGTGCACGTGGCGCAACAGTTGGCGATATTCCAGTTCACTCAGTTCGCTTGCGTGGACTCATCGCACATCAAGAAGTTTTACTTGGTGGGCTAGGTGAGACTCTGACGATTCGCCATGACTCACTTGATCGCGCCGGATTTATGCCAGGAGTATTACTTGGTGTGCGTAGCGTTATTTCAAAACCAGGGCTGACCCTCGGCCTTGAGAAATTTATGTAAGGAGTAATCAAATGGCTAAAGCAGATATCACTATGTACGGTGCTGACTGGTGTGGAGATTGCCGTCGCTCCAAGCGTCTCCTTGAAGAACTTGATGTTCAGGTAAATCACATCGATGTAGAAACTGATAAATCAGCTGCTGCGAAGGTAATTGAAATTAACGGGGGAGCCCAGTCAATCCCGGTAATCGTATTTTCAGATGGAACACATCTAACTGAACCTTCAGATAACGATCTCAAGGCAAAGCTACAAGCGCTAAAAATTATCTAATCAACCGATATGGAACAGCGCAGCCGAAGTGGCTGCTGCTGAAATCACAACAACCGGAAACGGTGCTCGCAGAATTAGCGCCAGTACAGCCACGCCAACTCCTGCCATTCGCTGATCAGCAACGATTCGTGAATCTTGAGTAAATGCTTGCACAGCAACCAGCGCGCTGAGAAGTGCAATTGGTATCAGCGAATTAATCTTCAAGGCTCTTGGGTTTGAGAGCCACTTCTTTGGAACGCTATGCCCAGTTAACTTCAATAGAAAAGCGAAGAGACTGGTTCCGATTACAGCGAGCCAGAACGGTTCGATCAAATTTATTTCCATATATTGGCTCGCAATCCGAAGATGACGGCAAGAACAGCCGTTGCGATAATTGGAACTCCTGGAACAAAGTAAGGCGTCATTGCGAGTGCAAGTGCACACGCAGCAACAGCGAGCAAACGTTCACTCTTATTTGTTAACCGTGGCCAAAGTAGGCCAAGAAATGCTGCAGGGACAGCCGCATCGAGTCCCCATGCAGCAGGATTTCCCATCGCTTGTGCACCAAGGGCGCCCGCTAAGGTAAATATATTCCAGAATATATAGACGCCGATACCGGTTAACCAGAAACCTTGGCGAGCCTCGCGCACCCCTAAATGTTCTTGCGAGAGCGCAACACCAGTTGATTCATCAATAGTTAACTGCGCGGCGACAAACTTCTTTAGGCCGCGCACATTTAACACAGGTGCCATACGCAGCCCATATAAAGTGTTGCGGACACCGAGCAGAGTTGCAGTTGCTATTCCACTCAGCGCGCTGCCACCGGCACCAAGAACTCCAACAACAGCAAATTGCGATGCGCCCGTAAATGTAAGTAGAGAAAGCAAGCAAGATTGCAGAACCGAAAATCCAGCGGCCACTGAGGCTGCGCCAAAAGCGATGCCATATGCGCCTACGGTCAGCGAAACGCTGAAGGATTGCGCGGCGGTGGCGCGGTTCACTCTAGACACGGGTGCATTCTGCCCTAGATATCCTCGGTGAGGTAGCGCCATATATATAAGGTGACGCCCATGAGTAATGAAGTCATTTTCCGCGACGATGTAACCGTTGAACTAGTAAAAGCCAGCGCCAGCGATGCCGATGTTATTTGGGCAGCGCGCGTTTCTACCGCTGGTGAGCAATCAATGGATGAGATTGGGGAAGATCCATCACGCTCTGCAGGGCTGATTAATTACCTAGCTCGCGAACGCCACGGCTCACCATTCGAACACACTTCAATGACTTTCTTCGTGAGCGCTCCAATATTTGTATTCCGCGAATTCATGCGCCATCGCATCGCCTCTTATAACGAAGAGTCTGGCCGTTACCGCGAATTAAAACCGGTCTTTTATATCCCATCAAAAGAACGCAAGCTAATCCAAGTTGGTAAAACTGGCGCTTACACATTCGAAGATGGAACACCTGAGCAGTTCGACATTTCTATTAAAGCGATGAAAGATGCCTATTTAGTTGCCTATGAAAGTTACAAGAAGATGCTTGATGCCGGTGTTGCGCGCGAAGTCGCACGCGTAGTTCTACCAGTTGCTACATATTCATCGATGTATGTATCTATGAATGCGCGCGCCTTAATGAACTTTCTCTCACTTCGTACGGCTCGTGAAGGTTCACATTTCCCAAGCTATCCACAACGCGAAATTGAGATGGTCGCGGAAAAAATGGAAGCCGAATTCGCAAAATTAATGCCTCTTACATACGGAGCCTTTGAAAAATCTGGACGGATCGCACCGTAAAACGGTAGGTTTCACCCATGACAATCGAGGCGCCATTCGGACGCATGCTCACCGCGATGGTGACCCCGTTCGATAAGAACGGCAAGATCGATTGGCCGGGAGTTGAAAAACTAGCTGCCCATCTTGTTGCAAATGGCCACGACGGAATTGCAGTTAATGGCACAACTGGTGAGGCGCCAACAACTAAATCATCTGAAAAAGAAGAGATTATCCGCGTCGTGAAGGACGTTGTTGGACCAAAGATCTTTGTGGTCTCTGGCGCAGGCGATAATGAAACAGATTATTCAATCAACCAAGCAAAGCGCACCGAGAAAGCCGGCGCTGATGGATTGCTGATCGTTGCTCCGTATTACAACAAGCCACCTCAAGCAGGCGTTGCCGCGCACTTTAAAGCAATTGCTAGCGCAACTGATCTTCCCGTAATGATGTACGACATCCCTGGCCGTTGTGGAATCGAAATCGAACCAGACACAATTGTTAGCCTTTACGAGCACCCACAGATAGTTGCGCTCAAGGATGCTAAAGGAAATGTTGCTTCTACCTCATGGGTAGTTAAGCGGTGCGGAATCCCTGTTTACTCAGGTGATGACATTCTTAATTTGCCACTCCTTTCAGTTGGCGCAGTTGGAATGGTTTCGGTTTGTGGCCATACTGTTGGAAAAGATTTAAAGGCGATGCTCGATGCTTGGTTCGCTGGAAATGCAGCTAAAGCGTTAGAGATCCACCAGAAATTACTTCCAGTCTTTACTGGCACATTCCGCACTCAGGGTGCGATCCTCACCAAGGCAGCGCTCAATATGATGGGCCTACCTGGTGGCCACACTCGTCTTCCGCTAGTAGATGCAACCGAAGATCAGATCGCGCAGTTGCGCAAAGATCTCATCGCCGGCGGTATCTCTCTATAGCTTTTAATAACACTCAATGACGCATCCCCATCCCGAACTTGGTACCCCTAGCAAATTAGTTGCAGGCGGACTTCGTATCGTCGCACTCGGCGGATTAGCCGAAATCGGTCGTAACATGACCGTCTTTGAAACAAATGGAAAGCTCTTAATTGTTGATTGTGGCGTTCTTTTCCCGGAAGAGAATCAACCAGGTATTGATTTAATCCTGCCGGACTTTAGTTACATCCGCGATCGCTTAGCTGATGTCATCGGTCTGGTCTTAACGCATGGCCACGAAGACCATATTGGAGCAACTCCATACCTACTTCGCGAACGCGGCGATATCGCGATCTATGGTTCAGCACTCACCTTGGCTTTAGTCACTGCCAAACTAAAAGAGCACCGCATCTCACCACTTACTCGTGAAGTTAAAGAGGGAATGCGCGAAGATATCGGGCCATTTGAAGTTGAATTTGTAGCAGTTAACCACTCAATTCCTGATGCTCTAGCCGTTGCCATTCATACAAAAGCTGGCACGGTTCTTCACACTGGCGATTTTAAGATGGATCAATTGCCACTTGATGGGCGCATTACCGATCTGCGTACATTCGCGCGCTTGGGTGATGAAGGCGTCGATTTATTCTTAGTTGATTCAACTAACGCAGATGTACCTGGTTTTACACCTGCTGAGCGCGAGATCATGCCGGCGCTAAATCGCGTAATTGCCGCAACCAAGAAGCGCGTAATCGTGGCCTCATTTTCATCGCATGTACACCGAGTCCAACAGGTCATAGACACTGCAGCGATGCATAACCGGAAAGTCGTTTTCATCGGGCGCTCAATGGTTCGCAATATGAAGATCGCCGAAGATATGGGCTATCTAAATGTGCCAGCCGGAATTGTTATCGATGCTAAAGAACTTGATAACTACGATGATCGCGTCGTTCTGATTTGTACTGGCTCACAAGGCGAACCAATGGCTGCGCTATCTCGAATGGCTAATGGCGATCATCAGATACGCGTTGGTGAAGGTGACACAGTTATTTTGGCTTCTTCACTCATTCCCGGCAATGAAAATTCAGTATTCAGAGTCATCAACGAATTAACTCGCTTCGGTGCCAAGGTTGTCCATAAAGCCAACGCCATGGTCCACGTTTCAGGACATGCCGCGGCAGGAGAGCTGCTCTACTGCTACAACATCGTGAAACCAAAATACGCCCTGCCGGTGCACGGTGAATGGCGCCATCTAAAGGCCAATGCAGAGCTGGCAATTCAATCTGGAGTCCCTCGCGAAAACACCTTTATTATCGAAAACGGAATCGTGGTTGATTTAGTAGACCACGTTGCAGAAGTTGCGGGCGCTGTCCCTTGCGGATTTGTCTATGTCGATGGAGGAAGTATCGGAGATATCACCGAATCATCTTTGAAAGATCGACGCATACTAGGTGAAGAAGGATTTATCTCTGTCGTAGTAGTAATCGAGTCACAGAGCGGAAAGATCATCGCTGGCCCTGATATCCATGCGCGTGGATTTAATGAAGATGAAGCGCTCTTTGACGAAGTTAAGGGGCAGATCGAAAAAGCCTTAAAGCACGCGGTTTCTGAAGGTGTAAATGGAACTCATCAACTTTCTCAAGTAGTTCGGCGCACTATCGGCAGTTGGGTCGGTGGAAAACATCGCCGCCGTCCGATGATCGTTCCCGTAGTTATTGAGGTCTGACCGCTAAGATTAAAGGTGTGGCTAAGAGAAAACGCACAACTACTCGCAAATCAGGTGGCGCAGGGCAATCCGCGCTCTCATTTGTTGGGCGTTCTATTGGCGCCCTTTGGAGAACAATCGCCAAAGCGCTGGGTTCAACGGTGCGCTTCTTGGCTCGAGGTGCCCGCGACTTAGATCCTGCCCATCATCGAGATGGCCTAGCTTTCCTACTTTTAATTCTTGCTCTGGCTGCTTTTGCTGGAACTTGGTTTGCAGCCGATAACTTTGTAGGTCGAAACCTTTACGCAGTTATCTATGGCGCCTTCGGCCGAATTGGTTTCTTTGCACCGCTCTTAATTCTCTACTTTGCAATGCGTTTATTCCGATCCCCCGATAGCCACAAAGCAACTTCACGGATTATCGTTGGCGTAATCACTCTCGTTGTTAGCGCATCCGGTTTGGCGCACTTATTAAATGGTTCGCTAGGTGCGGTCAACCCAACCGGTGCAACAGCGATGCGCCATGGTGGGGGATGGTTGGGCTACTCAGTATCAATGCCGCTAGAAGCGTTAATGACTTCGCTTTTGGCATATCCATTCTTGATCGCGCTCTTCTGCTTTGGTTTGTTAGTTACAACTGCGACTCCGCTTTCATCAGTTGGTATCCGTGTTAAGAACACTGGAATTTGGCTCTGGTCAAAACGTCGACAACGCGAAGAATCCGATTTTGAAATTACCGATACCCCGCCATTTGAAACTCCCGTGGTTGCCTGGAACCAGCACGCCGATGAAAATGAAGAAGAGATCGATGAAGAGTCATTCGATGAAGAATTTACGGTTGAGGTTCCACGGGTGGTTCAGGCTCCGGCTGCCACAACAAGTTCACCGGCAGCAACTGGAAAACGCCCGGAACAACTTCTGTTAACCGCTGACTCAAATTATTCGTTACCGCCACAAGATTTACTGCGCACTGGCCCTGCCGCAAAGGCGAAATCAAAAGCCAATGACACCGTGGTAGCAGCGCTTACTGAAGTATTTTTACAATTTGAAATCGATGCCCAAGTTACTGGCTTTATGCGTGGCCCAACGGTTACGCGCTATGAAGTAGAGCTCGGTAATGCAGTTAAGGTCGAACGAATCACAGCGCTTGCTAAAAACATTTCATATGCAGTTGCATCTAGTGATGTCCGCATCCTCTCGCCGATTCCAGGAAAATCTGCAGTCGGTATCGAGATTCCAAATACCGACCGTGAAATCGTGGCTTTGGGCGATGTTATGCGCTCAACTGTTGCGGGCCAGGATCACCACCCAATGTTGGTCGCGCTGGGTAAAGATGTAGAAGGAAACTTTGTCTGCGCTAACTTGGCGAAGATGCCGCACTTATTGGTGGCAGGTGCAACTGGTGCTGGTAAATCATCGATGATCAACGCGATGATCACCTCAATTTTGATGCGCGCAACACCCGATGAGGTTCGTCTAGTTCTGATTGATCCTAAGCGGGTTGAGTTAACCGCCTACGAAGGCATCCCGCATTTGATTACCCCAATCATCACCAACCCAAAGAAGGCGGCAGATGCACTTACTTGGGTGGTTCGCGAGATGGATCTTCGCTATGAAGATCTCTCAACTTTTGGATTTAGACACATTGATGATTTCAACAAGGCGGTTCGTGCTGGAAAAGTCATTCCACCTCCAGGAAGCGATCGTGTAGTCGAGCCATACCCTTATCTACTTGTAATCATCGATGAGCTCGCAGATTTGATGATGGTTGCTGCACGTGAAGTTGAAGAATCTGTTGTACGTATTACTCAGTTGGCGCGTTCTGCAGGTATCCACTTAGTGCTCGCCACACAACGACCTTCAGTAGATGTTGTCACCGGTCTCATTAAGGCAAACGTTCCATCACGTCTTTCCTTTGCAACGAGTTCATTAGCCGATAGCCGCGTTATCTTAGATAGCCCGGGCGCAGAAAAGTTGGTCGGACAAGGTGATGGTTTGTTTATCCCGATGGGCGCATCACGCGCCATTCGTATTCAAGGCGCTTATGTTTCAGAACGCGAAATCGAAGCTGTTACTAATCATGTCAAGAAGCAACTCTCGCCGCGCTATCGTGAAGATGTCACAGTTGCACCGCAATCTTCGAAGATGGTTGATAAAGAGATTGGTGATGATTTAGATTTATTGCTTCAAGCGATTGAGTTAGTTGTTGGAACACAATTTGGTTCGACTTCAATGCTGCAACGTAAACTTAGAGTTGGTTTTGCAAAAGCTGGTCGCTTAATGGATTTGATGGAGTCCCGTGGGATCGTTGGCCCATCCGAAGGTTCCAAGGCGCGAGTCGTGATGGTTAAGCCAGATGAACTCGATTCTGTTCTTGCCACGCTCCGCGATTATTAAAAAGCGGTGACAGTAACCAAATAGGGGACTACCTCTAGGGGTGATTTCACCCGATATTCACCCATACGGCTACCGCGGGGGTGATTGCGGTTCTAGACTTTAAACCTTGGATTTTTCCGCTTACTAGCATTGCGAGTAAAGATGTCACTTGGTCAATTTATGCAAGGAGCGCGCGAGAGCGCGGGCCTGAGCATTGACGAGCTCGCATCACGCATAAGCATTCGCGCAGGTTTGCTTAGAGAAATAGAAGAAAACAATTTTATACATTGTGGCGGTGATACTTACGCCCGCGGACATCTTCGTAACATCGCAGCGCATATCTTGGTAGACCCACAGACTCTTCTCGATCTTTACAACGAGGAGCACTCCAGTGAATCGCGAAAGATTCACGATATGTTGGTCGAAAATAATGTGACCAAGATTCCAACTGAACGTAAATCAATCAAGCCCAAGTCGCTGGTAATCGCTTCAGTAGCTCTCTTATCTGCTATCGCGGTAGGTCAAATCATTATTTCTAATTCTGAGACCACTATTGCCCCAGTGGTAACTTCAACTCCGTCTGCAACACCAACTCCATCTGCAACACCAACGCCTTCGGCCTCTGCTTCAGTAGCTGCTACAGAACCTGCTGCGACTAAAAGTGTTCCTGCCGCAGCTAATGGAGAAATGAAGTTAACAATTTCGGCTACGCGTGGAAGTTCAAATATTCATGTGGTCGCAGGTGGCAAAACACTTTTTCAGGACCCTATATTTCAAGGCGATACCAAGACCTTTAGCGCGCCATCATCTATCAGTGTTTATCTAAGTAACGCGGGAGATCTTGATTTAACGCTAAATGGCGAGAAATTAGCGCCGCTCGGTGCGCGTAATCAGGAGATTCGTAAGACTTTTAGATCCAAGTAATCTCCGCACGCTGTACCATCTGACAAATGAGTCGGACAGTTGCAATAGTCACCATGGGCTGCGCCCGTAACGAAGTCGACTCCGAAGAACTTGCTGGGCGTTTAGCAGCCGATGGCTGGACTCTTGTTAGCGAAGTTGAAGATGCCGAAGTCGCCGTTGTAAATACCTGTGGCTTTATTGAATCTGCAAAGAAGGATTCAATCGATGCTTTACTTGAAGCTAATTCACTAAAGGGCCACGGAACTACGCGGGCTGTGGTGGCTGTTGGATGTATGGCCGAGCGTTATGGACAAGAGTTAGCCAAGGCGCTGCCGGAAGCTGATGGCATTTTGGGATTCGATGATTACCAAGATATTTCAGATCGCTTGCAATCTATCGTTTCTGGAAATGCACATACGCCACATGTTCCACGCGATCGTCGCTCACTTTTACCGATCGCACCTGCAGATCGTCCCGCTGCTCGACAAGAAGCTATTGATGAGTCGTACGCATCTTCGTTAGGCGCAGGTGGTTCGCTCTTTCGCAAACGTTTAGGTGATGCACCATGGGCCCCGCTAAAGATCGCATCCGGCTGTGATCGCCGTTGTTCGTTCTGTGCGATTCCATATTTCCGCGGTTCATTTATATCGCGCAAGCCAACCGAGATCATCGAAGAAGGAAAATGGCTCGCCAAGAATGGCGTAACTGAGCTCTTCTTGGTCAGCGAAAATACGACTTCTTATGGAAAAGATCTCGGTGATTTGAAGTTGATGGAGAAGATACTTCCTGACTTTGCTGCGATTGAGGGCATCGAGAGAGTTCGCCTTTCCTATCTACAGCCTGCCGAGATGCGCCCTTCACTGCTGCAAGCGATGATCGAAAATGAAAAAATTGCGCCGTATTTTGATCTCTCTTTCCAGCACACCAGCCCAACAGTTTTGCGCCGCATGCGCCGCTTTGGAGATTCTGAAAAATTCTTACACCTGATCACTCAGATCAGAGCGCTATCTCCTGAAGCAGGTATTCGCTCAAACTTTATTGTTGGCTTTCCGGGGGAGACGCAAGAAGATTATGACGATCTTGCAAACTTCATTAGCGCTGCGAAATTAGATGCGATCGGCATCTTTGGGTACTCCGATGAAGACAATACTGAAGCCCTTGATCTATCGGACAAGGTTGATGAAGAAGTAATTCGCCAGCGCGTGGAAACCCTTTCCTCACTAGCCGATGAAATGGTCTCTATCCGCGCTGCCGGCAGAATCGGTGAAACTGTTCGCGTCTTGATCGAAGATGAAGAGCTACAAGAAGGTCGCGCCGCACACCAAGGCCCTGAAGTCGATGGCACAACCTCATTTATCGGAACTAAATTCAAAGTTGGGCAATATATTGATGCTGTGGTTATCGAATCCATGGGCGCAGATTTAGTGGCGCGTGCTCTGTGAAAACCAATACCGTGAGAGTTCCCGCTTTCATCACTCCGAACTCTTTAACGATTGCACGACTTGTCTTAATCCCCTTTGGCGCAGTAGCTCTCTTCATGAACGGGGGAGATGATTACAACTGGCAGATCATCTCTTGGTGGATATTTTTCATCTTAGGTATGACCGATGTTGTCGATGGCAAGTTAGCTCGCAGCCGCCAACAGATAACCGAACTTGGTAAATTCTTAGATCCAGTTGCCGATAAGGCGATGGTTGGAACGGCGATGGTCTGCCTTTCAATTCTCGATCGCATGCCTTGGTGGATAACAATTGTTATCTTGGCGCGCGAAATCGGAATCACCCTCTTTAGGCTTGCGATTGTTAAGCGGGGAGTTATTCCCGCCAATAAAGGTGGAAAGATCAAAGCGGCCTTCCAAGGTTTTGGAACTGGTTTCTATGTCCTGCCGCTAGATCCTTCGCTCTACTGGTTCCGTGATGGATTTATGTATGTAGCAATCGCACTAACTATTGCTACCGGTGCTTACTATGTACGATCTGCTTTCAAACCACAGATCAAAAGTTAGGTAAATTCGGAGCCGCCATGGAGATTTCAAAAGAGATACTCGGACTTGTCTCCGATATCCATGACTCACTGCGCGCTCGAGGAGAAACTCTCTCCACCGCGGAATCGCTTACTGCTGGCGGGTTAAGCAACGCGCTAACAATTGTTCCTGGCGCATCAGATGTTTTCCTCGGATCACTCACCGCTTATCGCCCAGAGATAAAGGTTTCTCATCTGGGAGTTGAAGAATCAGTTATTGCAGAACGCACAGTTGTCAGCGAAGAAGTTGCGATCGAAATGGCGCGTGGTGCCAATAAATCTTTCGGTTCCACCTGGGCAATTTCAACTACCGGCGTGGCAGGTCCTGGGCCATCTGACGGCTCTGATGCCGGCCGCGTTTTCGTAGCCTTTGTCGGACCTATAGTTCAAGTAATCGAACTTTCGCTATCTGGCGAACGTGAAGTTGTGCGAAACGCCACCGTAGCAAGCGCGATCGCCTCATTTGCGCGTATCCTTAGACAACGCGATAAATAAGAGAAGGGATGACCACCATGGCGCTACTACGCACTGCAGTTGGCCAGACCCTGCGCGCTGCCCGCACTGAACAGTCACGCACTCTGCGCGATGTCGCACGCGAAGCACGCGTTTCACTCGGATACCTCTCTGAAGTAGAACGCGGCCAAAAGGAAGCTTCCTCAGAACTTTTAAATGCGATCTGTGAAGCGCTAGATCTGACTCTCTCTTCTGTGATTGCCAACGTCTCACTTGAGCTCAAGTCTCAAGAGAGTGCGAAGTTGTCCGTTGTCGACGCAGCCTAAGTACGCCACTCAAGGCGCAACTCACCGCCGTACCGAAAGCGCAATTTTAGAAGGCGCCAAGAAATTAATTTCGCAATTTGGTTTATCAAATATCTCCATGATCGAAATCGCAGATGCCTCACAGGTATCTCGCGCAACTTTGTACAACCATTACCGCGATAAATCAGCGGTGATCTCTGCGTTAATCACGGCAGAAGTTGAGTTCATGATTGACCTGGCAAACAAAGCCGGCACTCCAGCGGATGCCTTGGAAAGACTCTCACTTTATATTTCAACCGATGGCGCGCTATCTGCGATGCGTATTCACGATAAAGCAGCGCTAACCGAAATGCTTTCTCATGCGGAACACCCTCTTTATCTCGAACTGGCAAAATGTTTATACACCGCAACCAAATCTGCAGCAGGCACGGGCGTTGCAATGCGCTGGCTGATGGGGCAAGCGATGCAACCACTAACCCCGACCCAGTCCCGCGAACAAGCAGAACTCTTAGTCGATCGCACCCTCTTTTAAACCTAAATCGCTAATTAAATGCGCATCTCCGATCTTCGCGAACGTTTAACTCTCTCCTTCGGAGCGCAATGGGCACCTTCTTTCTCGCAAGATATTGCAATAAGCGAACTAGGCAGCCGCACTGTTGATGAAGCCCTAAAAGATGGATTTGAAGCTGTTGAAATCTGGCGGGCAGTATGTAAACAATGTCCGGTTGAAACCGAGAAATACCGCTAGATTCTTGCTATGGATTTCAAATTAATCGCAGCCGCAATTGGAATTCTCTTTGTATTTATCTATGCCATCGGTTCAGGAATCTGGGTCTCTTCCTCACCCGGTTGGTATGCATCACTAAACCGTCCCTCTTGGCAGCCACCTAGCGCTATCTTCGGGCTGATCTGGCCATATAACTTCACAGTTCTTGGAATCGCCGCATATCAAGTATCCAGATCATTAAGTAAATTTGAAAATGTAACTTGGTTAGTTTTCTTTGGCTTGAGCGTAATCACCGCTTTAATCTGGGCTCATCAATTCTATGTTCCGCATAATTTTCTATATGCCTCAACAGCTTTAACATTGACTGCAGTTCTGACAATCCCCGTACTTGTCCTGACATTCAGAGCATCGCTCACAATGGGGCTATTGCTGGTTCCGTATCAAATTTGGGTAGCTGTCGCCGCCAGTCTGGCGTGGGGATATTTAGCTAGAAACTAAATTAGTAATCGCATTAAACAGCTATTACTTCCAAGACCCAAGGATTTACTCCATCGCTCGGAGTCAGCGCACATGGATACTTCTCGGACACGATCGCATATAGATCTTCCGGGGTCTTAGGCACAGACCGGGATTGCAAGAGCGCTCGCGCAATTTCGCCACGGGTCTTCTTAGACATATGGGTAACGACTTTGCGTACGCCATCGACCACAGTTGAAATCTGAATCTCAACGGTCTTTTCTACGGGGGAGTGCCAGACTGTTTTATAAGTCGATGAACGGCAGTCCACGATTAGTGGGGTCTTAATTAGGTCTAGAACTTTCGCGACAGGCTCGCGCATCGCGCTGTTATCGATCTTCGCCTTGTAACTCTCGATCAACTGGTCGGGGCGCACCGCTCCGTACTTGGCTGAGATGATCACAACTGCGCTCGCCGCTCGCTTACGCGCCGCTGGGCTCAGAGTGGCCCAGCCGAGGGCCTGGTAGAGGACGCCGGTGTAGACGTTGATCGCAGGAGTTGGCTTGCTCGTCTCGACCTTCTTCTCGGAAGGCGGCAGGAGGATCAACACGTTTCGAATCCTCCCCTTCTTACGGAGAACTACAGGGCGACACGCCTAAAGACCTTGTCAGCCCCTCCTACTACCTTTCGAACAGATGTTCGGATAAAGTTATCCCTGCACAACCAGAGCGGTTCCGCTTTCCGCCCACAGGCTCTCTATAAGCCTCGTAGGCCGTCGGCGGCCTTCCGTACCTTCTGGGCCGACTACCAACGAATATGCATCACGCATAGACGTTCTTATCTAAAGGAGCAAAACGTGGCTGCTGATAAAGCAAATAAAGCCGAAGAGAAAAACACCTCCGATCGCCAAAAGGCGCTCGACACCGCACTCGCCCAGATCGAACGTCAATTTGGTAAGGGCTCAGTAATGAAAATGTCTGATCGTCAAAATGCGATCATCGAAGTTATCCCAACTGGTTCAATCGCACTAGATATCGCACTCGGTATCGGCGGACTACCGCGCGGACGTATCGTAGAAATCTACGGACCAGAATCTTCAGGTAAGACAACACTTACCTTGCACGCAATTGCAAATGCCCAAAAGGCCGGCGGTATCTGTGCATTTATCGATGCTGAACACGCATTCGATGCAGAGTATGCAAAGAAGCTCGGCGTTGATATCGATGCACTTCTTGTTTCACAACCAGACACTGGCGAACAAGCACTTGAGATCATGGATATGTTGATCCGTTCTGGCGCACTTGATCTCGTTGTCGTTGACTCAGTTGCAGCACTTGTGCCACGCGCTGAAATCGAAGGCGAAATGGGCGATTCACATATGGGCTTGCAGGCACGCCTTATGTCACAAGCACTCCGCAAGATCACTGGCGCACTTCACCAATCAAAGACAACTGCGATCTTCATCAACCAGCTCCGCGAAAAGATCGGTGTCTTCTTCGGTTCACCTGAGACAACAACCGGCGGTAAAGCACTCAAGTTCTACGCATCCGTACGCCTCGACATTCGTCGCATCGAAACTCTTAAGGATGGCACCGAATCCGTCGGTAACCGTACTCGCGTAAAGGTCGTCAAAAACAAGATGGCTCCACCATTTAAGCAAGCCGAATTCGACATCATCTACGGCACAGGTATCTCACGTGAAGGCTCACTAATCGACCTCGGCGTTGAAATCGGAGTCGTTAAGAAAGCTGGCGCTTGGTACACATACGAAGCCGATCAGTTGGGTCAAGGAAAGGAAAATTCACGCGCCTTCCTTCTCGACAATCCAGATCTAGCAAACGAGATCGAGACCAAGATCCGCGCACACTTTGTGCCGATCGAAGTTGATGCCGAGCTCGTTGCGGCGATCGATGAAGCTGCAGCAGAGGTTGATTTCTAATTAGCCTTGATTTTGTAAAGGTTTCAAGAGGCGAAGGCTCCGACCCTTACGAAGTAGCACACACCATTGCGTTAAACGCTCTGGTTACACGTGCGAAAAGTAAGGGCGAGCTTCTCGCTCACCTTAAGACCCGGGGCGTAGAAGATGATGTTGCGCAAGCGATTATCTTCCGGTTGCAAGAAGCTGGCCTCGTTAACGATGAAGAGTTTGCTAAAGCCTGGGCTCAGTCGCGCCACAACCATAAGAAGATCTCAAAGCGCATCATCGCGGGGGAGCTTCGCCAAAAAGGGGTTATGCAGAGCGCGATCGATGAAGCACTCGATGAAATCGATGACGACTCTGAATACCGCAGCGCTTTTGACCTTGCCTTTAAGAAGTACAACACCATGTCTCGTCTTGAGCCAGATGTGCAAATACGCAGAATCCAATCGCTGCTACAACGTAAAGGTTTTGGTTTCGGAACTATTTCTCAAGTCTTGAAAGAGTTAGATCTTTTAAATAATTAATTTTTTGCTAAATGTTCTGTAAGTCGCGCAGCCGTTGCAACTACGGCGGCTGCGTGGATACGGCCAGGTTGGCGGCCTAAGCGCTCGATTGGGCCAGAGATAGAAACGGCAGCAATAACCTTCCCGTTTGGTCCTTTAACTGGCGCGCTAACTGATGCGACGCCGGCTTCGCGTTCGCCTACAGATTGCGCCCATCCGCGACGACGATCGGCAGATAAGTGAGCTGCGGTAAAGCGAGCGTTCTTAAGTCCGCGATGAATCTTTTCTGAATCTTCCCAAGCCAATAAAATTTGTGCAGCAGAACCAGCCTGCATAGTTAGCGAAGCGCCAACAGGTACAGAGTCGCGAAGACCAGATAAACGTTCAGCAACTGCAACACAGATTCGGATATCTCCTTGGCGGCGATACAACTGCGCAGATTCGCCGGTTGCATCGCGCAGCGCAGCAAGTGCTGGGGCGGCAGCAGCCAGTAAGCGATCTTCACCTGCTGCAGCAGCAAGTTCTGAAGAACGAGGTCCAAGAACGAAACGACCCTGCAGATCGCGCGTGACAAGGCGATGGTGCTCAAGGGCAACGGCTAAACGGTGGGCTGTTGGGCGAGCAATGCCGGTTGCGGCGACGAGCTCAGCCAGCGAATGAGGGCCTGATTCGAGCGTACCTAGAATGGTTACGGCTTTATCTAGAACGCCAACTCCGCTATTCTTCTTATCCACACAGCGAGATTAGCATCCCATCTAATGAGATGCAAGATTTAAAGGAAGAAGAGCATGGGTAAAACTCTGGCAGAGAAGATTTGGGAAGACCACGTCGTTCGTTCGGCGCAAGGAGAACCTGATCTGCTCTACATCGATCTGCAATTAGTTCACGAAGTAACGAGTGCGCAAGCATTTGATGGTCTGCGCCTTGCTGGACGAAAAGTGCGCCGCCCAGACCTGACTATTGCAACAGAAGATCACAACACGCCAACGCTCGATATCTTAAAGCCGATCGCAGATCCAGTTTCAAAGCTGCAGATCGATACCTTGCGTAATAACGCGAAGGAATTCGGAATTCGTATCCACTCACTTGGCGATGCCGATCAAGGCGTGGTTCACGTAGTTGGACCACAACTCGGAATCACCCAACCAGGCATGACCATTGTTTGCGGCGATTCACATACTTCAACACATGGAGCATTCGGTGCAATTGCATTCGGTATTGGCACATCAGAGGTTGAACACGTACTTGCGACTCAGACTCTTCCATCAAGCCGCCCAAAGACAATGGCGATAAACGTTGAAGGAACTCTAAAGACCGGCGTCACCGCAAAAGATATTATCTTGGCGATCATCGCGCAGATTGGTACTGGCGGGGGACAGGGCTACATCATCGAATATCGCGGTTCGGCAATTCGCGAACTTTCTATGGAAGGTCGCATGACCGTTTGCAACATGTCTATCGAAGCCGGTGCACGTGCAGGTTTGATCGCACCTGATCAGAAGACCTTTGATTACATCAAGGGCAAGCCACATGCGCCAGAAGATTTTGAAACCGCGCAGAAGTATTGGGAAACGCTATTTACAGATAGCGATGCTAAGTTCGATGTTGAGATCACTCTCGATGGCAACACGCTTGAGCCATTTGTAACTTGGGGAACTAACCCAGGACAAGGTTTGCCGCTCAATGCATCAGTGCCAAATCCTGCAGATATTAAAGACTCTGAAGAACGTGGCGCTGCAGAACGCGCACTTGAGTACATGGGCCTTACAGCAGGAACACCACTGAAAAAGATAGCGATTGATACTGTTTTCTTGGGCTCTTGCACCAATGGTCGCATCGAAGATCTACGCGCCGCAGCGTCAGTAATTGAAGGTAAGAAGATTGCGCCAAAACTTCGCATGTTGGTTGTTCCTGGATCAGAACGTGTTCGCCAGCAAGCGATGAAAGAAGGCTTAGATAAAGTCTTCCTAGATTTCGGTGCCGAATGGCGTAACGCCGGTTGTTCAATGTGTCTCGGAATGAACCCAGACCAGCTAGCTGTGGGAGAGCGTTCAGCATCAACTTCCAACAGAAACTTTGAAGGCCGCCAAGGTAAAGGCGGACGCACACATTTAGTGAGCCCGCTTGTTGCAGCAGCTACCGCAATTCGCGGCACGCTCTCATCACCGGCAGATTTGTAGAAAGGGAAATGGCTATGGAGAAGTTCGTTAAACACACAGGTACCGCCATTCCACTACGTCGTAGCAATGTTGATACCGATCAGATCATTCCTGCCGTTTACCTAAAGCGCGTTACTCGTAGCGGTTTTGAAGACGGGTTATTTGCTGCTTGGCGTAATGATCCAGAGTTTGTACTCAACCAACCGAAATATAAAAGCGGAACCATCTTGGTTGCCGGCCCTGAATTCGGCACCGGTTCATCTCGCGAGCACGCTGTTTGGGCGCTACAGAATTACGGATTCAAGGTGGTCATCTCAAGCCGCTTCGCCGATATCTTCCGTGGCAACTCGCTTAAGGGCGGTTTGCTAACCGTGATCCTTCCTCAGGAGGCAGTGGAAGCGATCTGGACAACTATCGAAAGCGATCCAACTACTTCCATCACCGTAGATCTAGAATCGCGCACAGTTTCTTACGGATCAACCACAGTTACCTTCGAACTCGATGATTACACCCGTTGGCGCTTGATGGAGGGCCTAGATGACATTGGTTTGACGCTAAAGCACACTGATGCGATCGATTCTTTCGAAGCAAAGCGTCCTGCTTACAAGCCAAAAACACTGCCAATTCGCATTTGAAGGAACAGAAAAAAGTTTTTGCGCTTTTTTGAGCGTGAAAACCAGCATAAAACGCTCACTTCATTGATGGGGTGAGCGTTTTCTGTTCAACCCTCAACTTGTAAATGAGAGTTTTTTACGCGTAAAAAGTGCGATTTTTCTAAAATATTAAATTGCGACACGCCCGCGTTAATATCGCTATCACCCTATTAAAAGGTTTAAGTTTTAGCCACAAGTTAAGCGAACGCTTAATTTACGCTTAAATCTAAGGGGATTTAGATGAATAAGGCCCAGTTCATTGCCGCGTTGGCCCCACACTTCAACGACAGCAAGAAGGAAGCAGCACACGCTGTAGAAATCGTTTTCGACACAATTACACGCACCATGTCAAAGGGTGAAGATGTAATGATCAACGATTTCGGTAAGTTCAAGAAGGTTGATCGCAAGGCACGTATGGGACGTAACCCATTCACAGGCGAGACAATCAAGATCAAAGCTTCAAAGAAGGCTCGCTTCTTGCCTGCAAAGGGTTTGAAGGATGTCATCTCAGGTGAGCGCAAGCTAGGACCGGCTCCAAAGCCAGAACCAAAGCCTGTTGCAAAGCCAGCAGCTAAGAAGGCTGCTCCAAAGAAGGCCGCTAAGAAGTCAGCTAAGAAGGCTGCTCCAAAGAAGGCCGCAAAGAAGAAGTCAGCACCTAAGAAGGCTGCAAAGAAGGTTGTAAAGAAGAAGAAGAAGAAGTAATTCTTTCACTCTTTTAAAACTTTATAGAACTGGGGTCAGCGATTGCTGGCCCCAGTTTTTCTTTGCCCACTAATATTCCATTATGGCTCAAATGCGCGTTTCATATGCGCCACCTACCGGTAATCCGCTCGGTACAAATATCACCTTTAAAATTTGCTCATCTATTTTGATTCCAGTTATTAACTTGATTACCAAGCGAACGTGGATCGGCGCAGAAAATATTCCAAAGACCGGCGCAGTAATTGTTGCCAATAACCATCTCTCATATTTCGATGTCTTAAATTTTGCCCACTTTCTCTACAAGAATGGCCGCGCTCCAAGATTCTTAGGCAAAGTCGGCGTGTTTAAAGTTCCAATCATCGGCCGCATTCTGCTGGCAGCTGGTCAGGTTCCGGTAGAACGTGAAACACCTAATGCGGGCAAAGCTGTCGATCACGCGAAACGACTTTTAGAGTCGGGACATTTACTTGGTGTTTATCCAGAAGGAACGCTCTCTCGCGATGCCGATCATTGGCCGATGATTGCTAAGACTGGTTTAGCGCGACTAGCAATCAGCACTCGCACTCCCGTGATTCCCGTCGCGCAGTGGGGCGCACAGGTCTTAATGCCAACATATTCAAAGAAAATCAAACTATTTCCACGAACTCAGATCACCTTAAAGGCGGGAAAGCCAGTCGATCTATCGCAGTGGTATGGCAAAGAGGATGATCAGCAAGCACTTATTGAGGCAACTGCAAAAGTCATGCGGGAAATTACTACCTTGCTTGAGGAAATTCGTGGCGAGAAGCGACCTGAAGTAATCTTTGATCCACATACTTCTGATTTACCTCGTACAGGTAATTTTAAGAAGAAGCGCAAAAAGGTGGCAGAGAAGTAATGAGCAAGGTAACGGTATTCGGCGCAGGTGCGTGGGGTTCAACCATGGCGCAAGTGCTCTGCGATGCTGGAAATGATGTTCTGCTCTGGGGCCGAAACCAAGAAGTTGTAGATGAGATTAATTCCTCGCATACCAACGCCAAGTATTTAGCGCATCACACATTGCCCGCAGAGCTGAAAGCCACTACAGATTTAGATGAGGCCTTTGCCTTTAGCCAAAGTTATGTTTTAGCGATTCCATCCTCGCAATTGCGCGCAACTTTAAAGGAGTGGAAACCACGCTTCTCGGAAGGTTGCTTGGTGGTCAGTACATTAAAGGGAATTGAAATCAGCACCCAACTTCGCATGACTGAAGTCATTGTTGAAATTCTCGGACCTCATAGAGTCGCGATGATTACCGGACCAAATTTGGCTGATGAACTGGTACTACGCCAACCCGCTGGTGCGGTGGCTGCAGCAACTACTCAAGCCACCTCTGAAGAAGTTCGCGCATTATTTCGCACTCCTTACTACCGCGTTTACACATCAGTTGATTTGTTAGGTTGCGAATTAGCGGGCGCAATCAAAAATGTAATTGCCTTAGCCGTTGGAATCTCTATCGGCATGGGCTTTGGCGAAAATACCCAAGCGATGCTTATTACTCGCGGCCTTAATGAGGTAGCCCGGTTATGTGCTGCGCACGGGGCGGACCCACTAAGTGCGGCAGGCCTTGCCGGAATGGGCGACTTAGTTGCAACTTGTGGCTCTCCACTTTCTCGTAACCGCACATTTGGCGAACTCTTAGGCAAGACTGGTTCCATGGAACAAGCGGTTGCGCAAGGAGCTAAGACGGTAGAAGGCGTTTCCTCATCGGGAGCGATTGTTGAAATTGCCCACCGCGTTGGAGTAGAAGTTCCCGTAATCGAATCAGTTGCTGACATTGTTAATGGCTCGCTTACTCCAGCACAGGCGCTACAGCGCTTAATGGAGATTACAACTCACGCGGAGAACTTCATCCGATGACTAAGCGCGTAGCAATTATCTGTGGTGGTCGCTCCAGCGAACACGAAATCTCATGTATTTCCGCAGGGGGAGTGCTCTCCGCAATTGATCGCAGCAAATTTGAACCTGTTTTGATCGGCATCAGCAAGAGCGGCAAATGGTTCTTACTTGATGACAAAACATCTCTCACAATCAAAAATGGCGTTCTCCCAGTAGTTCCAGAAACTGGAAACCCCGTTTCATTAGATGCATCAGGTTTTATCAGCGCTGGCGTCAACTTAAAGATTGATATCGTCTTTCCGTTACTGCACGGTCCGTACGGTGAAGATGGAACGATTCAAGGACTTCTTGAGATGGCCGATATTGCATACGTTGGCTCTGGAGTTCTTGCCTCAGCAGTTGCTATGGATAAATCATTTGCAAAGCCAATCTTTGCGGCTCACGGAATTAAAGTTGCGGCAGGCTTTGTTGCTCGCTCATCTGATTGGGCAAAAGATAAATCAGCGGTTCAAAAACAGGCAGATCAACTTGGCTATCCAGTATTTGTAAAGCCGGCACGTGGTGGATCAAGTCGTGGGACAACAAAAGTTAACTCTGCTGCTGAATTTGCCGCTGCTCTCGAAGAGGCACATACATTTGATCCAAAGGCGATGGTTGAGCAAGAAATTCGTGGCAAAGAGATTGAGTGCGCAGTCCTTGAGATAGATGGAGTTGCTAAAGCATCACTTGTTGGGCAGATAAAGATCGATCCAAAGTACGATTTCTATAACTTTGAAGCTAAGTATCTAGATTCAGCAACCACCATCGAACTTCCGGCGGCAATTGATCAGAAGATCAGCGATCAGATTCGTGCCAAAGCGGTGGATGCCTTTATCGCACTTGGCTGCAGTGGCTTGGCTCGTGTTGACTTCTTCCTAACCGATAACAATGAAGTCATTATTAATGAGTTAAATACCATGCCTGGATTTACCGCCACATCAGTATTTCCAAAGATGTGGGCAGCAACTGGCGTGGAGTACATAGAAGTTATTTCCCATTTACTGGCGTCAGCGCTTACGCGAAGTAACGGTGTCTTGGGGAATTAAAGTCTGGGGTAATTAGTAAGTAACAGGGCAAGTCAGGGTGCGGGTAATACCCGGAACGGTCTGCACCTTAGACAAAATTGCGCGGCCAAATTCCTCCATTGATGGAGACTCTGCGCGCATGATTACATCGTAAGGACCTGTAACTCCTTCAGCCAATGTAACGCCGGCGATAGCAGAGACAGATTTTGCAACGCTAGATGCTTTGCCAACTTCGGTTTGAATCAAGATGTATGCCTGAACTGACATAGTGGTCTGCCTTTCTCGTGAGAACTTCGCCGTTGAAGGTAAGCGCAAAGGTACCCCATGTTCTAGTCTTGGCGCTATGGCGATTAGTGACGGAAGCTTCGAAGAAGCGCAAAGAAATGCCATCGGCTTCAATGAAGCGCAGGTTATCGCGCGCTTGAGAGAGATTTTTGCTTCATCTGATCCTCGAATTTCTGTAGGAATTGGTGATGATGCGGCGGTGGTCGCGGCGACTGGCGCCCAAGTTCTAACAACAGATATGGCAGTTGCCGGAGTTCACTTTCGAACCGATTGGTCGAGCGCTTTTGAAATCGGTAGAAAAGTTACGGCTGCAAATACCGCAGATCTTTTGGCGATGTCAGCTGCGCCCGATTACCTGCTTGTCGCTGTTGCTCTTACAGGTTCCGAGACGATGGAATGGATTTCCGATCTTGCACGCGGGATTAAATTTGAAGCAGATCTTGCGGGAGCCCATGTAGTTGGTGGAGATATCTCGCGCGCTGATCAGGTAGTTATCTCAATGACTGCGATTGGTTCTACTAAAAAAGCGATAACTCGCAGTGGAGCAAAACCAGGAGATGGCATTTATCTATCTTCGCTAACGGGTTGGTCTGCCGCTGGCTTGGCGAGGTTGAGTGCTGGATTTAATGAAGACGGCGAGCTTAGTCAAAAAGCGCTTAGCGAATTTAAATCACCAACGATTGATTATGGATTTGATGCATCAAAGGCTACTGCGCTCTCCGATGTAAGCGATGCCTTGGTTATTCAAGCAGCGCAGATGGCTGAGGCTTCAAAAGTTTGCTTTAACTTCGACCTCACGAAAATCCAAGCAAGCACCGAATTTGCAGAACTCGAAAAAGTGGCGCAGAAGTTGAATGCAGATATCTGGAGTTGGATTTTTGCCGGGGGAGAGGATCACGCCCTTCTGGCAACGGGTTCAGATCTGCCGGGGGTTTTGATAGGCGAAGTTACTGCGGGCGCTGGCCTTACGAACGTGCCGGCAGGCGTAGAAGCTAAGGCTTGGCAACATTTTTAAAAAGACCCTTGGATTTTTATGCAGCAATTTCCATATTTTTTATCTTTTTAAACACATAAATACAGGCGCGGTGCTATTGCCTACTTTTTAGCAAGGCGATAATTTTGTGAGATGAAAAGATCATCATTTGTAGCAACTTTAGCCACTGTAGCACTTTCCATTTCAGCAATTCTGGTTGGAGTTACTTCTGCAAATGCAAGTGTCACACTTCCTAAGGGAGCGTTCTTACCATGCTCGGCTGGCGGAGGTGCGTACTGCATCGATTCCGTAAGCATTACTCCTACCGGTGGTAAAGCTATTGCACTTACTTGGGTTGCAAGCGGAACTCCAGGTGCAACTGCAGGAAATACAAATGGTGTTGCATCCGGAAAAGCTTTGCCTGGGCGATGGAGTGCAGATGGCGCATTCGCAAATGAAAATTACGACGGACTTTATATCGAAGCTCAAGCCGCAAATGAATTTGTTCCATGGATCATGCTCGATGCCAAGCCAACTTATTCGCCAGGAAATAACGTCACACTTGCAGCGCTAACGACAAGCGCCACAACGCCAGTTAATCTAAATAGCGATGCGCTGATTTCGGTAAAGATGAGAATCTCTGACTTTAAACTAGGTGTTACCTATGGCATTGCAACTGAAGCAACGGTTGATGTCCAGTCGGCTGTCTTTGAGATTGCTGGTTATCCAGTAAAGGTTCCTCAGGCTAAGAGCTCAAAAGATTGTTCAGGCGATGCTGGTGTTTCATCAGCGCTCGTTACTCAATTCCAATCAATTTTAGTTCCATCCAATGATCCACTTGGGTTCTCATTTGAAGGTGGCAGCGGAAAGATCTATGTTGGATCTAATGGTCTTTGCAAACTTTCAACTCCAGTGTGGAATGCAGAAAAGAAGTCTTTGAGTTACAAGGCATCTGCTCCGCGCCTGGCGCCGGATGGTAAATCAGTGAATACTGGTTTTTACTACGCGACTATTTCATCTGCTGATGCGTTAGCTCTTTGGGGACTTAAGCGCGCTGAGGATGCAGCCTCTGCTCTGACTATTTCAGTTCGCACAAGCGAAGGCGGATCTACCGCAGCGACTAAGACTGTTGCTGTTAAGAATGGTCGAATCATCATTCAGGTCTTCGGCTTTGAATTCCCAGATCCGATGCTAGATATCTCGCTAAATCCTAGTTTTGACTTAATGGCTTCATCTGCCGGGGCTGCAAGCAATATGTCGGCCGCGGGAACAGTTAGAACTACAGCGTCGCCTAAGCCAACGCCAACGGCAAAAGTGACGTCAATTTCTTGTATTAAAGGTAACCAGTTAAGAAAAGTCACTGGCGTTAAGCCAAAGTGTCCTACTGGATTTAAAAAACGGTCTTAATTAGATTTAAGAAACTTTAGCGAGAAACTTTTCCGGCCTTAAGGCAGGAAGTACAGACGTTCTGACGCTTAGCTGTTCCACCGACAAGTGTCTTAATGCGTTGGATATTTGGATTCCAGCGACGACGAGTCTTTACCTGAGAGTGTGAAACGTTATTTCCAAAGCTGGGCCCTTTGCCACAGATATCGCATGTTGATGCCACAGCGTTACTCCTTTTAGATCTTTAACTTAATGAACAGGGCGTAAGGGTAGCAAGAAGGCCAACTTCACGCTAATTCTGAGAAATCCACGCGAGAATGGCTCCTATGGCGATCGCAGAAGGCAGGCTCACAACCAAGTTGGTTGATGTCGTGGGCGATCGCACCGCTAAAGTCTTAGATACCGTTTTTGGTTATCGAAGCGTCTCTGATTTATTGCGCCACTATCCACGTCGCTACTTAGTACGTGGAGAGTTAAGCGATATTGCCGAACTTAACGAGGGCGATGAAGTAACGGTCTTGGCAGAGATTTATTCCTCTAGCAGTCGCAAATTGCAGGGACGCAAGGGCAGCATCCTCGAAGTGATTGTCACCGATGGCAGCGCAAAGATGTCGCTAACTTTTTTCAATCAGGCTTGGCGTGAGAAAGAGTTGCGCGTGGGTAGACAAGGTTTGTTTGCGGGAAAGGTAGGAGTATTTAACGGCAAACGTCAACTGGCGCATCCAGATTACGAAATGGTTCCGGATGGAAGCGACGTTGATTCCGCCGTTGCAGATTTTGCTGGAAAGTTTCTGCCGGTATATCCAGCCAGCTCAAAACTTCCATCCTGGAAAATCGCCCAGTGCGTAAAATTAGCCATTGATTCTTTAGATGAAGTTCCAGATTTCATCCCGCCACATATCCTTGAAAAGTTTAAATATCCATCCGCACAGCAAGCGCTAATTCAGATACATAACCCAGTTGATTTAGATAGCGCGGAACTTTCCAAGGCGCGCTTAACCTTTGATGAAGCCTTCTTACTGCAACTACTTTTACTCGAGCGCAGAGCCGAACTCCGTGCGCTAAAGACTGTCGCCCGACCAATTAAGACCGGCGGAATTCTAGAAGCTTTTGATAAATCGCTTCCGTGGAAGTTAACGCCTGGCCAAGTTGAAGTTTCACATGAGATTGAAAGTGATTTAGCAGCAGATGTTCCGATGCACCGCTTGCTACAAGGTGAGGTTGGATCAGGTAAAACTGTTGTCGCACTTCGCGCCATGTTGGCGGTCGTAGATAGCGGGGGACAAGCAGCGTTACTTGCGCCAACGGAAGTTTTGGCTGCGCAGCATCTGCGAACTATAGAAAAGTTACTAGGACCGTTAGCCCAAGGAGGAATGCTGGGCGGCGTTGAAAACGCAACGCAAATAACTTTATTAACCGGTTCACAGAGCGCGGCAGCGCGCAAAGAAGCACTTGCTCTTGCCGCTTCCGGTCAGGCCGGAATTGTTATTGGTACGCATGCACTGCTTAGTGAGAGCGTAGTTTTTAACGATCTTGGCTTAATCGTCGTGGACGAGCAACATCGCTTTGGAGTTGAGCAACGTGATGCGCTGAAATCTAAGGCAGTTAACCCGCCGCACCTGTTGGTTATGACTGCAACTCCAATACCTAGAACTGTTGCGATGACAGTCTTTGGTGATCTAGACATTTCAACTCTTCGCGAACTTCCACTAGGTCGCCAGCCAATCACAACACACGTTGTACCAACTTTGGAGAAACCAACTTTCTTAGATCGAGCCTGGGAGCGAATTCGCGAAGAAGTTTCACAGGGACATCAGGCCTACATCGTCGCACCGCGTATCGCTGCCGGAAGTTCTGAAGATGCCGATCTAGATTTTCTATACGGAGAACAATCTCCAGATATCGCCTCCGTTGAAGAGTTAGCACCGAAGTTGCACGCGGGAGCGCTCAAGGGGCTACGAATTGCTCCGTTGCATGGACGTTTAACTACGGAGTTAAAGGATGCAACAATGCAGGCTTTTTCTGCAGGTGAGATAGATGTGCTTGTTTCAACAACAGTTATTGAAGTCGGTGTGGATGTTCCCAATGCCACAGTTATGGTGATTATGGATGCAGATCGCTTTGGAGTATCTCAGCTCCATCAATTACGTGGTCGCGTTGGCCGCGGTACTTCACCTGGTTTGTGCCTACTTGTATCTGGCGCGCCAATCGAAACACCAGCACGTGAACGATTGGAAGCAGTATCTAAGACTCAAGATGGCTTCGAACTTTCTCGTATTGATCTTGAACAAAGACGCGAAGGCGATGTACTAGGTGCAACACAATCTGGCGCTCGGTCACATCTTCGCTTGCTGCGCGTCTTGCGCGATGAAGGGCTAATTGAGGAAGCGCGCAACGTTGCCGCAGAATTGTTAGAAAGCGATAGCTCTCTCAAAGGCTATCCTTTGCTCAAAGACGAATTAGAGATGTTAAAGAAAGAGCAAACATCAACATATATCGATAAAGGTTAGGGATAAATAAATGCGCATCATCGCAGGACTTGCCAAGGGGAGAAATATTGCCGCCGTGGCAGGTGCCACCCGACCAACTTCTGATCGCGCCCGTGAAGCGCTTTTTTCTACCTTGGCATCTGAATTTGGCGACTTTGCAGGGCTTCATATTTTGGATTTATATGCTGGCACCGGTGCGATTGCGCTTGAATCACTTTCCCGAGGCGCCGAGATTGTTCATGCAGTTGAAAAAGATGAACAAGCGCAAAAGTCGATTACTGCAAACTTCGAAAGCATCAAGAGCGCGCAGTGTCCAGGCAGTTTTCATCTCTTTGGAATGAGTGTTAACCGTTTCTTGCAGGATCGCGCAACAGTTCCGTATCACTTCATTTATATTGATCCACCATATGATGTCGAAGATATTGATGTGATTGAAAATCTCATTCAACTTCGTGAGGGCGGATTTCTCCATCCACAAGCGCTAATTGCAGTTGAGCGAAATTCCAGAGTAAAGGAAATCTCTTGGCCAGATGGATACCAGGCTCTGCGTGAAAAGAATTATGGGCAAGCGACCATTTTCTATGGGGTTCCAGCCGAGCTTTGAGCCTGAAAATGGATAACCACGCTGATCGTTGCTAGCGTTTACTCCATGAAGCGCGCAGTTTGCCCAGGATCTTTCGATCCAATCACCTTTGGCCATCTCGATATTATCGAGCGTGCGAGCAGCCAATTTGATGAAGTCATCGTGGCTGTTTTAGAAAATCGCACTAAGGCTTCGCTCTTTAACGTAGAAGAGCGTATGGAGATGGCTCGCAAAACAACTTCTAAATTTAAGAATGTCAAAGTTGATTCTTGGCATGGATTACTAGTTGATTACTGCAAGGAAAATTCGATCCAAGCGATTGTTAAAGGTTTGCGCGCGGTTACCGACTTTGATTATGAGCTTCAGATGGCCCAAGTAAATCTCCAAGGTTCCGGCGTCGAAACCATGTTTATGGCAACTGCTCCAACCCACTCATTTCTATCATCTTCAATCGTTAAAGAGCTCGCTCATTTCGGTGGAGATGTATCCTCTATGGTTCCAGGCGTCGTAAATGATGCACTTAAAGCACGAGTAGCAGGGAAGTAATAATGGACTCGATTGAAAAACTAAGCACCGCAATTACTCTCATTGAAGAGGCTCGCGGAGTTCCACTTTCTGCTTCCTGCGTTGTACATCGTGGCGAGATCTTAGAGATATTAGATGGCGCACGAATTGCCCTGCCGCAAGATTTATCCGCAGCTGAAGCGATTTTGGTGCAGCGCGATAACTTAGTCGAGGAAGGTAGAGCATCGGCTGAACAGATGATCGCTACCGCGCGCGAAGATGTAGCCCGCATGATCGAACAAACCGCGATTGTCCAAGCAGCGCGCGATGAAGCGCAACGTATCCTCGATGACGCTCGTGCACTTGCCGCCGATGAGCGCGCTGAAGTGGAAAGTTATATCGATGGTCGCCTTGCCACTCTAGAAGTGATCCTCAATAAGACTCTTGATGCAGTAGCCCGCGGTCGTGAGCGACTAGATGGCGCAAACGATAAAGATGTTTTATCTCAATTAGCTGACGACAAGTAATTAGCACTTAGTTAAATAGCCAAGAAGATATCAAGAAGAGAAAAAACCCATGTCGCAACCTTCATCTAAGGCTTCACAAGTCTTTGAATTCAATACCCATGAACTCCCACGTAGAGCGGGGGAGATGAAGGAATATCAATTAGATCTGGAAATTTTGGAGCCGATCGGTGTTCCGCTGGTGAGCGTGCCAGCCGGTGATGTTATTGAAGTAGATCTCCGTCTGGAATCCGTTACTGAGGGAGTTTTGTTAAGCGCTGATCTATATGCGATCGCAAAGGGCGAGTGCATTCGTTGTCTTGATCCTGTTGAAATTACCGTTGAGCGAAAAATTCAAGAGCTCTATCGCTACGAGCCAAGTAAAGATTCTGGTAAGAAGGGCAAGAAAACCAAGCGCGCATCAGATGACGACGTAGATCTGGAAGAAGATGACGAACTTTGGATGGATGGCAATGTCATGGATCTTGAGCCACCAATTCGGGATGCCGTTGTCTTAGATCTACCGATCAACCCGCTCTGCTCAGAAGAGTGCCTCGGGCTCTGTCCAGATTGCGGTCAGAAGTGGGCAGATCTTCCGGAAGGCCACCAGCATGAGGCGATCGACGCTCGCTGGGCAGGCCTAGCCGGACTGGATTTTAAGAAATCGGATGAATAAGGGATACTTACCTCCTAACCGAGTTAAGCCAATTTTTACCAATAGGTTTAAAAGAGATTAAGGACGATTACCGTGCCAGTTCCAAAGCGAAAGATGTCTCGTTCGAAGACACGCTCACGCCGCTCAATGTGGAAGACAACTGCAGCATCACTTGCAGCATGCCCACAGTGCCAGCAGCCAAAGCTCACACACACAGCATGCCCAACCTGCGGAACATATAACCGCCGCCAGGTTCTCGAGGTCTGATCTGTTCTCTTCTTTAACTGCGCAACTCGGGATCACATTAAAACCCGAATTGCTCGAGTTAGCTTTTACCCATCGCTCATATGCATATGAGACCGGTGCTAAAGAAACAAATGAACGTTTAGAATTTTTAGGTGATTCAGTACTGGGCTTAATTGTTACTGAAGAGCTCTACCTTCGTTATCCAGATTTAGATGAATCACGTTTATCTCCACTGCGATCAGGAATCGTAAATATGCGTGCGCTCGCAGATATTGCGCGCACACTCGAACTTGGAAAATATATTCGCCTTGGAAAAGGTGAAGAAGTCACCGGTGGGCGCGATAAAAACTCGTTACTTGCCGATGCTCTAGAAGCCTTGATTGGCGCTATTTACCTGGAGTGCGGATTTGCAACAACTACTACCGTTGTTCGCACGTTAATAAATGAGACTCTCGAAAGCGCTATGGCAAAAGGCGCTGGGCTAGATGGCAAGACTGCGCTCCAAGAATTAGTTTCATCTCTTGGAAAAGGCACCCTCGAATATTTAGTAACTGAAGAAGGCCCCGACCACGACAAGAGTTTCACCGCTGTAGCGATGGTCGCCGGTGAAGCAGTTGCGCAAGGTATCGGTAAGAGCAAACGCGAAGCAGAGCAATCAGCGGCGCGTTCTGCCTACGAAATTCTCGCAACCCTCAAGTAGTACTTCACTCGCGTCACGTACGTAAAGACGCCACCTAAACGGTAGGTTTACGCCGTGTATTTAAAGAGTATGACGCTTAAAGGATTTAAATCCTTCGCGTCGGCAACGACGCTTCGCCTGGAACCGGGCATCACCTGCGTCGTCGGTCCTAACGGCTCTGGAAAATCAAACGTTGTAGATGCCCTGACTTGGGTTATGGGCGAGCAAGGTGCGAAGTCACTTCGCGGCGGCAAGATGGAAGATGTCATCTTTGCTGGAACAAGCGGGCGTGCACCACTTGGACGCGCAGAAGTTTCACTGACAATTGATAACACCGATGGCGCACTTCCAATTGATTACACCGAAGTAACGATTTCCCGCATTCTCTTTCGTAATGGCCAGAGCGAGTACCAAATAAATGGTGAAGCATCACGTTTATTAGATATCCAAGAATTGCTGAGTGATTCAGGTATCGGCCGCGAAATGCACGTAATCGTTGGCCAAGGCCAATTAGATGCAATTTTGATGGCTACCCCTGAAGAACGCCGTGGCTTTATCGAAGAAGCTGCTGGCGTTCTTAAGCATCGCAAACGTAAAGAGAAAGCCCTTCGCAAGTTAGATTCAATGCAAGCGAACTTAGCTCGCGTTCAGGATTTAACAGTCGAACTTCGTCGTCAGCTGCGACCACTTGGCAAGCAGGCAGAAGTTGCCAAAAAAGCGGCGACAATTCAGGCCGATCTTCGTGATGCCAAGTTACGTCTGCTCGCCGATGATTTCATCTCGCTTTCCAAAACTCTCGATGCTGAAGTAGCGGATGAGACAGCGCTTCGCGAGCGACGTTCACGTGTTGAAGAAGAGTTAGATAAAGTCAGATCACGCGAAGAATCACTTGATGCGCAAGCCGCCTTTGAAAGCCCACTTTTAATTGCAGCACAAGAAAATTTCTATGCTCTCAGCGCACTTCGCGAAAAATTCCGCGGCACCCAATCACTTGCCCAAGAGCGCTCACGTTTCTTAGCCGAAGAAGCTGAAGAAGCGCGCAGCGCGGGCCGCGACCCAGAAGCGCTTGATCAAGAAGCTCTAGCGCTGCGCCAGCAAGAAGCGCAATTACGTAGCGAGGTTCAAACTGCGCAGGCGCATTTGCAAGCGACAACTTCAAAACTTGCCAACGCAGAACAATCCTTAAAGGTTGAGGAAGATAAAATCGCTGCAGCGATGCGCGCTATCGCCGATCAGCGTGAAGGCACGGCGCGCCAAGAAGGCCATATTAAGTCGCTGGCAGCGCGATTAGAAGCGATCGCAGAAGAAATTGCTCGATTAGTAAAAGCGCGCGATGAAGCGCAATCTCGCGCCGAGAGCGCACAACGTCAATATTCAACTCTCGAGATGGATATTGCTGGTGCAGATGCCGGAGAACTTGGGCTCGACTCTGAATTTGAAGTCGCTAAGCGATCTCTGGATAGCGCGAAAGCGGAACTGAGTTCACTAGTTGATGCTGAGCGCGCCGCCGATCGTGAGCGAAATGCCGTTGAATCCAAGTTAGAAGCGATGTTGCTTACCTCCAAGTCACGCGACGGTGGGGCAGCGTTAGTTCGTGATTCTCGCGGCTTAACAATTCTCGGAAGCATTGCCTCCCTCGTTCAAATTGATTCCGGATGGGAATCTGCAACTGCTGCAGCGCTTGGAACGTTCTCTGATGCGATTGTTGTACGCGACTTAAATTCTGCAATCAGCGCTTTAACAACGATGCGCTCAGAGAACTTAGGCCAAGCAGATGTACTTGTCTACCAACCTGGATCACATAGCGCCACATCTGTTCCTGCCGGGCTTACAGCGCTCACTTCACATGTTCGCTCCTCCGAAATCTCCGAGCTCCTTGCCTCGCTTTTATCTAACACAGTCGTTGCCGATAATGCACGCGAAGCCGAAGGCATTATTCGCTCCCACCCAAGCGTCACAGTTGTAACCCGCGATGGCGATGTAATCACCGCAAAGCGTGCGCGTGGTGGTTCAGCATCATCTACTTCGCTAATTGAAATCAACGCTTTGGTGCAAGAGTTACAGGCCAAGCTTGAGACAATTACCCATAACTGCGATCGTATTAAATTTGAGATTTCAAAGGCGCAAGGCGATGTGGAAAGCAAGCAGAGCACATTTGATATTGCGTTATCTAAGTTAAATGAATCTGATGCTCGGATTTCAGCGTTTACCGAACAACTTGCAGTTGCCGGCCAGAATATGAAATCTGCATCGGCTGAAGTTGAGCGCTTAAATTCTGCGATCGCTGAAGCCAATGCTGCTAAAGGTCGCGATGAGAACGAACTTTCGATCGCATCTGCACAACTTCAGCAGCGTGGCGAAATAGGCGAACCAGATCATAGCGCCGCCGAAAACTTACGAAATGAAGTCTCGCTTGCGCGAACTGCAGAAGTAGAAGCACGCCTTGCCGTTCGTACCAGCGAAGAGCGCGTTGATTCAATTGGTGCGCGTGCCAAGGCTCTAGAAGATTCCGCTAACGCCGAACGTGAAGCATCCGAGCGTGCAGTATCGCGTCGCGGTGCACGTGCACGCGGTGCGCTTATCTCTTCTGCAATTGCAGAGGCAGCGTATGAAGCGTTAATTCATATTGAACGCTCCATTGCAAAGGCTGCAACAGAGCGCGCCCGCCTAGAGGCATCACGCTCGGATCGCGAAGGCGAGACGCTTACCGTGCGATCACGTGGCCGCGAACTCGCCTCTGAACTTGAACAGCTAACTTCTTCGGTTCATAAAGATGAGATCGCTCGTGCAGAACAGCGCATGCGTATCGAACAACTTGAGTCCAAGGCAGTAGAAGAACTTGGAGTTGATACGACAACTCTTGTAAATGAGTACGGACCTCAGAACGATGTACCAACCTTTATCGAAACCGAGACTGGCGAGATCGTCGCTACTGAATTAATCCCGTATCGCCGCGATCAACAGGAGAAGCGCCTCGCTGCCACTGAACGTTCACTCACTCTTCTCGGCAAGATCAACCCATTAGCTTTGGAAGAGTACAACGCGCTTGAAGAGCGCCTTAAGTTCTTGGCCGAACAGTTAGAAGATCTAAAGCGCACCAAGAAAGATCTGTTGGATATCATCAAGGAAGTTGATGATCGCGTGCAACAGATCTTCATGGAAGCTTACGAAGAAACCGCTAAACACTTTGAAGATATCTTCGCCCGCTTATTCCCAGGTGGCGATGGTCGTCTAATTCTCACAAATCCAGATGATCTTCTAAACACTGGCGTTGACGTGGAAGCGCGTCCACCAGGAAAGCGCATCAAGCGCCTCTCGCTACTTTCAGGCGGTGAAAAGTCTCTGACAGCGGTTGCTATGTTGGTAGCGATCTTTAAAGCACGACCAAGTCCTTTCTACGTGCTCGATGAAGTTGAGGCCGCCCTCGATGACGTTAACTTGGGTCGTTTACTAGTTGTGCTCGAAGAACTTCGCGAAAGTTCACAGTTGATCATCATTACTCACCAGAAGCGCACGATGGAGATCGCTGATGCGCTCTATGGCGTAACCATGCGTGGTGATGGCGTAACTGAGGTTATTTCACAGCGCCTGCGCGAATCTGACACCGCTTAAGGTTCCTTAGGCAATGGTTCTTTAGACAATGGGTATTTTCAGTAAATTCATCTCAAAGATAAAAGGTGTTTCGACAGCTGATCCACTCGATTGGCAAGAACTTGAAGCAGAACTTCTTGCCGCAGATCTTGGCCCATCACTTACATCCTCAATTATCAAAGATGCTAAATCAATCAAGGGCGATGATGCACTCGCTTCTCTGACTCAGATATTAAATTCGAAGCTCTCAAGTAAATCCCGTACCTTAAGTAAGGCAGCCTCCACCTCAGCGCTAATCGTTGTTGGAGTAAATGGCACCGGCAAAACAACTTCAGTTGCGAAGTTGGCCGCTTCGCTAAAAGGGTCGGGCGCCTCAGTGATACTTGCGGCAGCCGACACCTTTCGTGCTGCTGCAGTAGAACAGTTGCAAACCTGGGGTGCGCGCATCGGTGTTGAAGTCATAGCAGGTAAAGATGGAGCCGAGCCGGCATCGGTCGTTTTTGATGCCGCAGTTCGTGCAAACGAACAACAAGTTAGCTACTTACTAATTGATACCGCTGGGCGACTTCACAATAAGAACGATTTGATGGCCGAGTTAGGAAAGGTAAAACGCGTAATCGAAAAATCCTTACCGGTTTCTGAAGTTCTATTAGTGATTGATGCAACGACAGGTCAAAATGGAATTACCCAAGCAAAGATTTTTACCGAAGCCGTTGATGTAACTGGCTTGATCGTCACAAAGTTAGATGGCAGCGCCCGAGGGGGAGTAGCCCTAGCGATTGAAAACGCGCTCGACATACCAATCAAGTTTGTCGGAACCGGTGAAGCCGAATTAGATTTCGCTGCCTTCGACTCAGAGCGCTACATCTCAGGCTTAATCGGCGAATAGCCTTCCTATTCCGCATTTGGCGTAACACAGATGTAACAAATTTCCCGATTTTGTGACCCCGTCTTAACCTAGAAAACGAGCCTACGTAACCCGCCGAGAGCATCTTTACCCCATCTCAACGGCGAGGGTTTGTTCATTTTTCTTAAAACTCTAGGAATAGGAAACGAATAATGGAAGAGATTGTTCTTAATTCAGGCGACACCGCCTGGGTGCTAGCAAGTACCGCTCTCGTTCTACTTATGACGCCAGGTTTAGCGTTCTTCTACGGTGGCATGGTTCGTACTAAGAGCGTTCTAAATATGATGATGATGTCGATGGTTACCATTGGAATCGTTAGCGTTCTATGGGTTATTTATGGTTTTGAGTTGGCATTTGGATACGAAGCTAATTCACCTTGGTACGGAAATATCTCATTTTCTGGCTTAGGTGGCGTTGTTAATGACTTCACAAATAACGGTGGAGTTTATCCAATTCCAGTTCTTGTCTTTGCAGCATTCCAGTTGATGTTTGCAATCATTACTCCAGCGCTGATCTCGGGTGCAATTGCAGACCGCACAAAGTTCACCGCCTGGGCGATCTTTGTCGCTATCTGGTCAACTTTGGTTTACTTCCCAGTTGCGCACTGGGTATTCGCATTCGGAAATAAAGTCGGAGACACGATTACTGGTGCCGGTTATTTAGCTAGCAGAGGCGTTCAAGACTTTGCAGGTGGAACCGCAGTTCACATCAACGCCGGCGCTGCAGGCCTAGCGCTAGCGATCGTAATTGGAAAGAGAGTTGGATGGCGCAAAGAATCAATGCGTCCACACTCATTACCTTTGGTGATGCTCGGCGCAGGTCTTCTCTGGTTCGGCTGGTTTGGATTTAACGCCGGCTCATCACTGGCTGCAAATGGAACTGCAGCTCTAGCTCTAATCAATACTCAAGTTGCAGCTGCTGCTGCGGTTCTGGGTTGGTTACTCGTAGAGAAGGTTCGCAATGGACATGCAACTTCACTTGGCGCAGCATCAGGTGCGGTAGCAGGGCTAGTTGCAATCACGCCGGCTTGTGCATTTGTGGCTCCATGGGCTGCAGTAGTAATTGGCCTGCTTGCAGGAGCGATTTGTGCGCTCTCTGTCGGTATCAAATACAAGCTTGGCTTCGATGATTCACTCGATGTAGTGGCAGTTCACTTAATCGGTGGAATCTGGGGATCACTTGCAATCGGCCTATTTGGCTCATCAGCGGTCAACAGCCTCAGCCTCGATGGAATCTTCTATGGTGGCGGAACAGCGCTACTTGGAAAGCAGGCGCTGGGTGTCGGACTTGTTTTCGCCTACTCATTCATTGCAACACTGATCATCGGTTACGCAATTGAAAAGACAATTGGTTTCCGCGTAAAGAAAGATGCAGAAGTTGAAGGCATTGATCTAAATGAACACGCAGAGACTGCATATGAAATGACAAGTTCATCACGAGGAGGTTCACTGCTATGAAGTTAATTACAGCTATCTTGAAACCATTTAAGTTAGATGAAGTCAAAGATGCTCTGCAAGCAGCAGGCGTTACCGGAATGACCGTTTCTGAAGCGAGTGGTTTTGGACGTCAACGCGGCCACACCGAGGTCTATCGTGGTGCTGAATACACCGTTGACCTAGTTCCCAAGGTTCGCCTTGAAGTACTAGTTGATGATGCAGATGCAGCAGCAATTGTCGATGTCATTGTGAAAGCGGCATCAACAGGATCAATCGGCGATGGAAAAGTTTGGACAACGCCAGTTGATTCAATCGTGCGCGTCAGAACTGGTGAACGCGGAACGGATGCGATCTAGGGGATAAAGCAGGTAAGTAAGATAGGTACATGGGTACACGTGAGCGAAGGGAGCGATCGAACGAGAGCGATCGCTTCCTGACCTCGCTATTTAGCCAAGTACCAGATGTAGTTAGTGGGGTAGCACTCGCCGCGGTCGGCGGTTACGGCCGCGGTGAGCTATCTCCAGGATCAGATCTAGATATTCTCTTTCTACATAACGGGAGAATTGAAGAGAAATCTCTCGCAGAGATAGTAAATAGAATTCTCTACCCACTCTGGGATAAATCTTTCAAAGTCGATCATTCTGTTAGAACCAGATCCGAAACACGTGAGAGCGCTTCAAGTGATTTAAAAGTTGCTCTAGGGCTACTTGATATTCGATTAATTTGCGGTGATCCAGATTTAGTGGCGGCAGTGCAACACGATGCAATCGATGATTGGCGCGGTAATTCGCGCGAAAGGCTACCCGAACTACGCCGCTCACTTGCCGATCGCCATCTTCGCGCCGGTGATCTCGCTTATCTCCTTGAACCCGATTTAAAAGAGGCGCGCGGGGGTTTAAGAGATATCAACGCACTTCGAGCGATCTCTCGCTCAGGTGCGGCCTCTATCTCTCTAGAACACATCAGCACTGCAGAATCAGTTTTAAACAATGCACGTGAAGCTTTACATACCGTTACCAACAGAGATAAGGATCGCTTACTTTTTCAAGAGCAAGATAAAGTTGCCGAACTTTTGAAATACGCCGATGCGGATGCGCTTATGAGCGATATCGCACAGGCCGCAAGATCGGTTGATTATCTTCTCGAATCAACTTGGCATCGCTTCGATCATCGCGGTAAAGATGGACTTGGACGCTTCTTAAAGAAAACGCGCACCACACATATTGCGCAAGGGATATCAATTGCGCATCAAGAGGTTTTTATCGACGAAGGATTTGATTTTGATAAAGATCCGGTAATTGGTTTACGTGCAGCCGCAATTGCAGCGCAAGCAGGGCTTCCGGTCTCACCAGCGACTTTGCAAGCTTTAGCACAAGCATCGAAATCGGGTATTTCTAAGTTACCTAACCCTTGGCCCAGATCAGCACGTGAGAATTTAATTACGCTAATTGGTGCAGGTGCTCCTATGGTGCGCATCTGGGAGGGACTTGATCAAGAGGAGATTCTCTTCGATTGGTTGCCTGAATGGCGAGCAGTACGTTCCTTGCCGCAGCGCAACGCGCTGCATCGCCATACCGTTGATAGACATATGGTTGAGACCGCGGTCTTTGCAGCTGCGCTGACTAGAAATGTGCACCGCCCAGATTTACTTCTCTTCGCTGCGCTCTTCCACGATATCGGGAAGGGTACGCAGGAAGATCACAGCGACCGTGGGGAAAAGTTAATTGAACCGCTTGCGCGCCGCATTGGATTCGATGAAAACGATATTGCAACCTTGAAACTATTGGTAAAACATCACCTGCTATTGAGCGCCACCGCTACGCGACGAGATTTAGATGATCCCGCAACGATCGCCAGCGTGACTTCTGTGATTCCGGATTTACAGACCCTGGAACTCTTGCATGCGCTCAGCATCGCCGATGGACAGGCAACAGGGCGGGCGGCATGGAGTGATTGGAAAGAGAGTTTGTTAACTGAACTTGTAAGTCGGGTGACATCGGCCTTAACAGATAACACGATCGCGCGACAACCAGAATTCACAAGCGAGCAGAGAGTTTTAGCAGATAGTGGTGAACTTCAAGTTAAAATCGAAGCACGCGAACCTGATTTTGCAATCGAAATCATCGCTCCAGATAAAATGGGACTTCTCTCTATCGTTGCTGGTGTTTTAAACTTGGCCAGATTTGATGTGCGTTCAGCGCGTACGCAAACGATCGGCAAGAGCGCAATCATGAAGTGGATAGTTACGCCTAACCAATTCGCCCCATCGGTCGATGAGGGTGCGATAAAAGCCGCAATTGCCGAAGCTTTAGCGGATGCCTCTGATTTAACTGAGCGAATAAAGCGTCGCGTTGCAGATTACGCAAATATTCCCTCAATTCCAGTTCCGCTTCCGATCGTTGAAACCTTTATGGATTCGGCAACTGATGCAACGATTATTGAGGTTCGCAGCCATGATCGTCCCGCACTTTTATTCGGAATCGGCGATGTAATCACGAAGTCACAAGTAGATATTCGCTCCGCAATCGTTACAACTTTGGGGGCGGAAGCGATAGATACCCTTTATGTAACTGAAATTGGTGGGGGAGCGCTCTCTCCTGAGCGCGCCCAAGAACTAGCCAATCGCCTATCGAGCGCCCTTGCTTAATTAACCTTTCAAGTACTATTGCCACCTTATGTTTGACAACCTTTCCTCCAAATTCTCGAACGCTTTCTCCTCGCTGCGTTCCCGAGGAAAAATTTCTCCTTCAGATATCGAAAACACTTGCGCCGAAGTTCGTACCGCGCTTCTCGAGTCAGATGTTGCACTACCTGTCGTAGATAGCTTTATCGAAAAAATTCGCAGTAAGTCGCTGGAAGCGCTCCCAAATCTGCAATCAGGCACAAATCAAGCACAAGCAATATTCGAGATCGTTAACGCCGAACTAGTAGAGATCCTTGGCGGATCTGCGCGCCGAGTTCGCTTTGCAAAGACCGCTCCGACGGTGATTATGTTGGCAGGTTTGCAAGGCGCCGGTAAAACTACTTTGGCTGGAAAACTCGCCAAGTTCTATTCCGAGCAAGGCAATACACCTTTACTTGTCGCATCAGATCTACAACGCCCAAATGCAGTTAACCAATTACAAGTAGTTGGTGAAAGCGTTGGCGTTCCGGTCTTTGCACCTGAACCGGGCAACGGTGTTGGCAATCCAGTAAAGGTTGCAGAGCAAGGTATCGCTTTCGCAAAATCGAAGTTATACAACATGGTTATCGTAGATACCGCAGGTCGCCTAGGCGTTGATCAAGAGTTAATGCGTGAGGCGATCGCTATCCGTGATGCAATTTCGCCAGATGAGATCCTCTTCGTTGTAGATGCGATGATCGGTCAAGATGCTGTGAGCACCGCGCAAGCGTTTCAGGATGGCGTTGGTTTTGACGGCGTTGTACTTACCAAACTCGATGGTGATGCGCGAGGTGGCGCTGCGCTATCAGTTACACAATTAACCGGTAAACCGATTATGTTTTCATCTAACGGTGAAAAACTCTCCGATTTCGATATCTTCTATCCCGACCGTATGGCTTCACGAATCTTGGGCCTTGGCGATGTTGCAACGCTGGCTGAACAAGCCAAGAAGGCTTTTGATGGAGAAAGTTCTGCACGTCTCGAAGAGAAGTTTGCACGTGGTGATGACTTCACACTTGAAGATTTTCTTGAGCAGTTAGAGGCGATGTCGAAGATGGGCTCAATGTCGAAGTTGCTAGGAATGTTGCCGGGTGCAGGTGGGATGAAGAAGCAGATCGAGAATTTTGATGAATCCGAGATCGTCCGCACTAAATCAATTGTTCAATCAATGACGCCAATCGAGCGTCGCGATCCAAAAGTTCTAAATGGTTCACGTCGTGCACGAATTGCCTTAGGCGCCGGTCGAAAAGTTCAAGATGTAAATTCTTTAGTAGATAAATTCGCTGCAGCGCAGAAGATGATGAAACAGATGCGTAGCGGTAAGGGGTTGCCTGCCGGCATGGGTATGCCGCCGGGGATGCCCGCACCGGTTCAGAAGGTCAGTCAGCAGCCGGCTAAGAAGAAGTCGAAATCTGGTAATCCAGCTAAACGCGCCCTCGAAGAAAAGGGTTAAGCCCCCGCTTAGTTACGCTTACTTAAGCTTGGATTTCGCATCTACACGCGTAGATGGCAAGATTAGCCTCCTGTTGAGGGGCCCTCTACCCCCACAACATCCATATCCACAGTTGTATCGAATACATGCGCACCCCGCTGCATAGTTAAAGATGCGACACACTTTTTAGGAGCACTACTTCTTTGTCTACAAAAATTCGCTTAATGCGCATGGGAAAGATCCGCACACCATTTTTCCGCATCGTCGTAACAGATTCACGTAAAGCACGAAACGGACTTTCAATTGAGGAAATTGGCCGTTACGTTCCAGGACAAGAGCCATCAATCATGGAAGTTAACTCAGAGCGCGCGCAGTACTGGCTTGGAGTCGGCGCACAACCAACTGCCGCTGTAGAGGCGATCTTTAAGGTCACCGGCGATTGGCAGAAGTTCAAGGGCCTACCTGGTACCGAAGGAACACTTAAGTTTGCAACACCAAAGCCAGCTAAGAGCATCGCTTACGAAGCAGCTGTTAAGCAAGCAATGGATGAGCCTAAAGAAGGCGCAACAACAATGAAGAAGAAGGCGCAAGAGAAGTTGGCTGCAAAGGCTAACCCTGCTCTTGTAATCGAAGAAGCTGTTGTGTCAGAGCCAGCTGTGACAGAAGAGGTAGCAGTAGTGTCCGAACAAACTGCGACCGATGTCGTGGCAGAGGTTCCAGCTGAGCCAGTGACTTCAGAAGAGGCCACTGAATAACAATGATGGACGAAGCTCTCGAGCACCTCGTTAAAGGAATCGTTGATAATCCTGAAGATGTCATCGTGAAGGAAAAGACTCACCGTCGCGGCACAACTCTAGAAGTTCGTGTTAATCCTGAAGATATCGGCAAGGTAATTGGTCGTAATGGTCGTACCGCAAAAGCGCTTCGCACGGTTGTAAGCGCTATTGCTGGTCGCACTGTTCGCGTTGACCTAATCGATACCGATGAGGCTCGTTAAAGCGAAAGCTTTTATCTGATGCGCCTTAATGTAGGTCGCATCGGTCGCGCCCACGGAATCTTGGGCGAGGCCACAATTGAAGTACGTACCGATGATGCAGCAGAACGTTTTGCACTCGGGGCAATACTTGAGACAGAAAGCCACGGTAATTTAACCGTGGCTTCTGCACGTGTACACAACGGAATCCTGTTGCTTGGCTTCGATGGGATAGAAGACCGCAATGCAATTGAGAAATATCGGGATCAACTTCTCTATGCCGACGTTGATATCGATGCGCCGGGTCTTGATGAAGACGATTATCACGTGCTGCAATTAATCGGATGTCAGGCATTTTTAGTCGATGGCGATTTATTCGGGGAAGTAACTGAAGTATTGAACCTGCCGGGACAAGATGTGCTGAGCATTAAGACTGAAGGTGGAGAAGTGCTTATTCCTTTTGTACATCAACTAGTTCCTGTTGTTGATGTTAAAGCAAAGCGAATGACCGTTATTCCTCCCGAGGATTACGAAGCCGGGGTAAGTAAATGAAGATCGACGCGGTAACAATCTTTCCTGAATACATTGCGCCAGCTCAACTTTCGTTACTTGGAAAAGCCCAAAGCAAAGGCTTGGTGGATATCCAAGTTCACGATCTTCGCGCAGCGACGCAAGATAACCACAACACCGTAGATGACACGCCTTATGGTGGTGGCGCCGGAATGGTGATGCTTCCTGAAATTTGGGGACGAGTACTAGATCCCTTGATGTTGGCAGATACCGATTTGATTATCTTGACCCCAGCGGGCAAGCGCTTTAACCAGGAAATGGCGCAGAGCCTTGCTGCTTCAAAACATTTGATCTTCGCTTGTGGTCGATATGAAGGAATTGATGATCGCGTACGTCAACATTACGAGTCATCTGAATATGCAGCCAAAAATGTTCGAGTGCATGAAGTTTCAATTGGTGACTATGTTCTTGGCGGGGGAGAAGTTGCTTCCCTTGTAATGATTGAAGCGATTACCCGTTTGATTCCTGGCGTTCTTGGAAACCCTGAATCGCTTGCCGAAGAGTCACATAACTCTGAAGGCTATTTGGAGTATCCGAATTTCACGAAACCTCAAGAATGGCGTGGTATCTCGGTGCCTGAGATCTTATTAAGTGGAAATCACGCTGAAATCGCTAAGTGGCGCGAATTACAAGCCATTGAGCGCGCGAAAAAGAATTTATAACTCGTCAGTAACCGCACACTGGGCCTAGCGTTCTCCTATGAGCGAAGAGTCAGCAAAGATCCAATCTCGCCTTATTCGCGATCTTGAACCTGTGGTCGCAGTTGAACTCGAGCGCCATTTATCTGTTCAAAAAAATTGGTACCCACACGAGTATGTCCCATGGTCTGAGGGTCGCGATTACGCAGGCCCGCTAAATGGCGATGCTTGGGAAGCGAAAGATTCACGGCTTTCTCCGGTCGCGCAAGACTCGCTAGTTTTAAACCTTTTAACTGAAGATAACTTGCCGAGCTATCACACGGAAATCGCTATCTCTATGGGTCGCGATGGCGCATGGGGAAATTGGATTGAACGTTGGACCGCTGAAGAAGCGCGCCATGCGATCGTAATTCGCGATTACCTAATGGCTACTCGTGGAGTAGATCCATACGAACTTGAAGACCTGCGTATGGCACATATGTCATTGGGTTACCAGACTCCATATGAAAACGATATGTTGCACACGATTGCCTACGTTTCATTCCAGGAACTTGCAACGCGCATTTCGCACCGTAATACGGGAAAAATTTCCGATGACCCAATCGCTGAAGGAATGATGCAGCGCGTTGCTCTCGATGAGAATCTCCATATGCTGTTCTACCGGAACACCCTTTCGGCAGCACTGGATATGGAACCAAATGCTTCGATGCGGGCCATCGCAGATGTTGTAACCAACTTTGATATGCCCGGTGCAAACATGCCAGGCTTTGGTCGCAAGGCGGTACAGATCGCTCTTGCTGGAATTTATGATTTGCAGCAACACCTAGATGATGTTGTATCTCCAGTGCTTCGCGCCTGGAACGTCTTCGAACGAAATGATCTATCTGGCGACGGCTTAGTTGCCCGAGATGAACTAGTTGCCTTTATGGAGAAATCAGGAAAAGAAGCCGCCACTTTTAACGATAAGCGCGAAGTGCACTTTGAACGCTTGATCGCACGTGGCCAAAACCCAATCCGTATCCAAAAGTAAACTTTAACTTTTAATTCAAGGTAGATTTACCCCATGTGCAGATTACTTGGATATGTTGCGACCGAAGAACGTACCTTCGCCGATGTTGTTGGCGAGGGTTTTGAAAACTTTGTAGAACTTTCCAAAGAACATAAACACGGTTGGGGTATTTCGGCTTGCTCAACAGATACACGCAAGACCGAACTTGTCCGCGATCTAACTCTTGCCGCAGAAAGTCAAAAGTTCGCGGAATCTTCAACGAATTTGAAGTCAGATGGTGCGCTATTGCACCTGCGGTTAGCATCTAAAGGTTTAACGGTAGATCTTTCCAATAACCACCCATTTATCTACGGTGACTATTCCTTTATGCATAATGGAACCATCAAATCGATTGAATCAGTCCAGAAATTTGTTGATCCGCGCTACTTAGATAAGTTCACTTCAACTACCGACAGTGAGCGCTATTTCTTCACTATCTTGAGCTGTATAGATGAACTTGGTTTGATCGAAGGCGTTCGTAAATCGGTAAAGACCATTTCTGCAAATTGTGATTTCACGAGCATCAACTCAATGCTCATGACCCCCGACACCTTTATTGCAGTCTGTGAATTTAATGAGGCTGATTCGACCGAGTGGACTGTAGATAGTCATTATGAACTTCGCTATAGCGTTGAAGATGGCGTCATCAAGGTGGCATCGACCGGTTGGGGTAAAGATCACTGGACTCGTCTAACCAACCATTCAATCTTGGTCGTTAATCGCAAGGATCTGAGCTTTGAGGTATTACCTCTCTAACTCACAGCGGTAACCTTCTCCTCATGGCCCGCACCTACGCAGTCGAAACATATGGCTGCCAGATGAACGTTCACGATTCTGAACGCATCGCAGGTCTTTTAGATGAAGCAGGTTATCTGCCGGTTATTCAAGGCGAACAAGCTGACATCGTTGTCTTCAATACATGTGCAGTACGAGAAAACGCCGATAACAAACTCTATGGAAATCTAAGTTTCTTAGCGCCGATTAAGAAGGCTAATCCCAATATGCAGATTGCCGTCGGCGGCTGCTTGGCTCAGAAAGATCAATCGATAATCCTTAAAAAGGCTCCTTACGTAGATGTCGTCTTCGGTACGCATAATGTTGGATCGCTACCTGTCCTGCTAGAGCGCGCCCGTATTGAAGAAGAATCACAGATCGAGATTAAAGAAGCGCTAGAGCATTTCCCATCGACCTTGCCGGCGCGCAGATTCTCAGCCTTTACCTCATGGGTTTCAGTATCAGTTGGGTGCAACAACACCTGCACCTTCTGCATCGTCCCAACGCTTCGCGGTATTGAAAAAGATCGCCCCGAAGGCGATATCTTGAAAGAGATTCGGGCCTTGGTCGATCAAGGCGTTATTGAAATTACCTTGCTTGGTCAGAATGTAAATGCCTATGGCGTTGAGTTCGGTGATCGTGGAGCCTTTGCCGCGTTACTTCGCAAATGTGGCGAAATAGATGGCCTAGAGCGGGTGCGATTCATGTCGCCACATCCACGTGATTTCACCGACGATGTAATTGAAGTAATGGCAACAACGCCCAATGTGATGCCGCACTTACATATGCCGTTGCAATCTGGATCAGATCGCATCTTGCAGGAGATGAGACGTTCTTACCGTTCAAGCCGCTACCTTGGCATCTTAGATCGAGTTCGTACCGCAATGCCGCACGCGATGATCACAACCGACATCATCGTTGGCTTTCCAGGCGAAACTGAAGAAGATTTCCAAGCCACTCTTGATTTAACAACTCAGGCACAATTTTCGGCGGCATACACATACAAGTACTCAATCCGTCCCGGAACTCCAGCGGGCGTTATGCCAAATCAAGTTTCTGAAGAACTTGTCGGTGAGCGATATACGCGTCTACATGAACATCAGCAGAAGATTTCACTTGCGGTAAATCAAAGATCTATCGGCCAAACCCATCGCGCGCTGGTTTCAGAAGTTGAAGGACGTCGCGATCAAGCACAGGCTCGATTAACTGGGAAGACTGAAGATTTCCGATTAGTTCACTTTGATGCGACCAGCCAAGCGCGTCCCGGAGATTTTGTAGACCTAGAAATTACAGATGCTTCAGCACATTACTTAATCGCAAAAGAGTTGGCACATATCAAGACTCGTGGGGGAGATGTCCACGAAGCGCGCACCAAGCAAGGACCGACTGCAACCTCTTTAGGTATTCCGACTCTTCGCAAGCCAAGCGCTGCTGAATAAATTAACTATGAAAACGATAGTTATTTGTGGGGCTACCGCAACCGGCAAGAGCGATCTTGCAGTAGCCCTTGCTAAAGAGATTGGTGCAGAGATAATCAATGCCGATTCGATGCAACTCTATCGGGGCATGGATATAGGAACCGCGAAGTTAACTCTGGAGGAACGAGGCGGCATCGAGCATCATCTACTGGATGTATTGGATGTTACTGAAGATGCAACGGTTGCCTGGTATCAAGAGCAAGCGCGAAAGAAGATTACTGAGATTCATGCGCGCAATAACCATGCGGTAATCGTTGGTGGAACCGGCCTGTACATAAAGGCGATTCTCGATGATTTGAATTTTCCAGATACCAATCCAGCAGTGCGAGAGCGTTTAAATCAGGAAGCTGAAGAGTTCGGAGTAGCCCAACTTTTTCAACGACTCCAGCTTCTCGACCCTGCAGCAGCTGCGGCGATCGATATCCAAAATGTGCGACGAGTGATTCGCGCTCTGGAAGTAATCGAGATCACCGGTCAACCATTCACCGCAAATCTTCCTCGCGAAGATTCATCTAAATATCCAGATGCTCTGCAATTCGGCCTCGTAATGGATCGTGAGAAGTTAACTGAACGCATCGATGCGCGAGTTGATCTAATGTGGAGCAAAGGCTTGGTAGCCGAAGTTGAATCGCTAATCACCGAAGGAATCACCAAAGCAACCACCGCAAGGCGCGCACTGGGTTATGCGCAAGTAATCTCCATGCGCGCAGGTGAGATTAGTGAGGATCAGGCGATGGAAGAGACCAAGCGCGCCACAAGGCAATATGCCCGCCGCCAAGAGACTTGGTTCTCCCGCGATGCGCGAATTAAATGGATTTCACCGATCCAACCGCGTTTGGAAACGGTTCTGCAGAAGATAAACTCAACAACGTAATGAATACTCCAATAATCGCCACTTACGGGCATGGCACCGAGAACGACTTTCTCTTGGTCTTTGACCCGGAAGAAGAGATATCGATAACTACTTCACAGACAGCTGCGATGTGTAACCGTGAAACTGGAATCGGCTCAGATGGCCTGATCAAAATTGGTAAGCGCGATGGTAAGTGGTTTATGGATTATCGAAATGCTGATGGATCACTGGCTGAAATGTGCGGCAATGGCATCCGCGTAATGGCGAGATATTTAGTTGAACGCGGCCACCAGCCTGAAGGAATATTTGCGATCAATACTCGAGATGGCGTGAAGCATCTTCGTGTGCCAGCCAAGGATGATATTTCAGTAAATATGGGCAAAGTTATCGATGAAGGCGAGGCAGTTACCGCCTCCGTGGAGGGAAAGATTTGGAACGGGTATCACATCAGCGTAGGCAATCCTCATGCAGTGGTTTTTGTCGAAAAGATTGAAGATGTCGGATCGCTTAAAGATGCTCCAGTAGTACGGCCTCGAGATATCTACCCAGAAGGCGTTAACGTTGAATTTGTTGAAATCACTGCAAATAGAGAGATCAAGATGCGCGTGCATGAACGAGGCAGCGGTGAGACTCGTTCCTGTGGCACCGGAACTTGCGCGGTCGCACTTGCTGCAACGCTTCACACAAATACTTCTCTGCCAGCGCGTTGGGTAATTTTCCCTCCGGGAGGAAGATTGGTAGTAGATATCGATCCTCACGCCAATGCCACTCTTATTGGCCCAGCGGTCTTGATAAAAGATATAGATATAACAAATTACTTGCAGGATGCATGAGTAACGACCAACCTCGTAATAACGATTTGTTTGAAGAGCTGCTGCGCGAAAGTGCGCGGGTAGCGGCTGATTTTGATGCCGACGAAAGTGAATACGATCCTGATCCGCAACAAGAGCTCAGCGATCGTCACGCACTTCGCCGCGTAAAGGGATTCTCTACCGAACTTCAAGATATCTCGGATGCCGAGTATCGCCAGTTACAACTAGAACGAGTTGTTCTTGTCGGCGTTTGGACTGAAGGCAGCGCTGAGATGGCGGAAAACTCACTAGCTGAGTTAAAGGCTTTAGCGGAAACTGCGGGTTCGGAAGTTCTAGACGGTTTGATTCAGAGACGAGATAAACCAGATCCCGCAACGTATATCGGCTCTGGAAAGGTAATTGAACTTCGCCAGATAGTTGCATCAAGTGGCGCCGACACCGTTATTTGCGACGGAGAACTTTCACCTTCGCAGCTTCGCCAACTTGAAGATAAGTTAAAGGTAAAAGTTGTAGATCGCACAGCCCTTATTCTCGATATTTTCGCGCAGCACGCTAAGAGTAAGGAAGGTAAGGCGCAGGTAGAGCTCGCGCAGATCGCTTACCTACTTCCTCGTCTGCGCGGTTGGGGTGATTCACTTTCCCGCCAAGTTGGTGGCCGCGCCGCAGGTGGTGCAGGTATTGGTGGCCGCGGACCAGGTGAAACTAAGATCGAAACAGATCGTCGTCGCATCCGCGACAAGATGGCCAAGTTACGCCGTGAGATAGCGGAGATGAAGGTATCTCGTGATACTAAACGCCAAGAACGTAAGCGTTTTAATATTCCATCCGTAGCTATCGCTGGTTACACCAACGCTGGAAAATCATCACTTCTTAACCGGCTAACCAATGCAGGCGTACTTGTCGAAAATGCTTTATTCGCAACCCTTGATCCAACGGTGCGTAAGTCACATACCGCCGATGGCCGCACCTACACACTCTCTGACACAGTCGGTTTTGTTCGCCATCTACCTCACCAATTAGTTGATGCCTTTAAATCAACACTGGAGGAAGTCTCTGGAGCAGATTTAATCGTTCACGTTGTAGATGGTTCGCATCCAGATCCTTTTGAACAGATCCGCGCCGTCCGTGAAGTTATAACCGATATTGGCGGGGGAGATATCCCAGAAATTATCGCCATAAATAAAGTTGATTCAGCTAACCCTGAAGTGGTTATGGAGATATTACGTAAAGAGAAGAACAGTTATGCATTCTCTGCGCGAACTGGATTTGGAATTGAGGGTTTAGTACATGCAATAGAGAAATCTCTACCGCAGCC
>Ga0315909_10000232_pt1 | contig 72594 bp, 63 predicted proteins | sample LakEriMetagenome_11_FD_203527 | JGI IMG/M metagenome (GOLD analysis project Ga0315909, IMG submission 203527) | Freshwater fungal communities from buoy surface, Lake Erie, Ohio, United States - Buoy 2 MA125 | ecosystem: Environmental > Aquatic > Freshwater > Lake | place: USA: Lake Erie, Ohio...
GCGCGAATTTTGGCAAAGGTGTTGAGCTTGGTGCCGTATTGCTGCATGTGGGCCAGACCAGCACCACCAAAATAGCGTAGTGCCAGCGGGATACCATCGGCCTCAATCAGCTGCGCACATTGCGTGTCGAAACGATCAAAGGGCGAGGGTCGATCTTCATAGACGTTGCCCAGGGCCCCGGGTTTCATTTGCTCAAAGCCTACCGCCAGAGCGCAGTCGATGGCACCGGAGGCGACTGCCTGGCGAGCCAGCCAGAGCGCTGTTGAGCCGGTTGAGCAGTTATTGTTGACGTTAATGACCGGTACGCCGGTCATGCCGACTTCATAGATGGCACGCTGACCGCAGCAGGAATCGCCAAAGACATAGCCGGCGTACACCTGCTGGATTTTGTCGTAATCGAGACCGGCATCGTCGAGTGCGGCGCGCATCGCGCGTGCGCCCATCACGTGGTAAGGCTCGCTCGCACCGGGTTTGGCAAACGGGATCATGCCGACACCGGCAACGTAGACGTCCTGAGACATGGCAAGAATCTCCTCTTGTTATTGACATCGCAACGTTCCGTTTCATGTGCACACGGAACTGGAGGAGGTCGTTTTTGTCGCCGGAACGTTGGTGCAATTGCTTGCGACCGACGACCTGCTATTGGAAGAAGATTCTCGCATACTCGGGAACGGTGCACCGGAACCCGAGCGGCCGACACGATCAGTCGAGGAAGTCGGGTTGTTCTTTCAGGATGCGTGCGTAGAGTGGTTGAAACTGAAACCAGCCGGCAAAGGAAGAACCTGTGAGCGCGTAAGTTTGTTGGGCAGATTCGGGTGATATGTGGACCAAAGGTCGGCCGTTGGCTGCAGCCTCAGTCATCAGCTGCACCTGACAGCTGCGCTCAAACGCGATGTACCACCACGCAGCCGCATCGACGCTGTCACCCACGGTCAGCAGACCATGATTTTGCAAAATCACGGCTTTGTTGTTGCCCAGTGCTTTGGCGATTCGGGCGCCTTCGTCGAGCTCAACGGCGACACCGCCAAAATCGGTATAGACAGAATGGTCATTGTAAAAAGCGCAGACATCTTGTGTGATCGGATCGAGTGTGCGGCCGAACGCAGACCAAGACCGGCCATGGATCGCGTGCGTGTGGGCGGCGGCCACCGCATCAGGACGTGCGCTGTGCACATTGGAGTGAATCGCAAATGCGGCAGCGTTGACCGGCAGATTGCCCTCGACCACATTACCGTGGTGATCAACCCGGATCAGATTGGAGACCTTGATCTGGCTGAAGTGAACGCCGAAAGGGTTCACCCAGAATGAATCAGGGAATTCAGGATCGCGCGCCGTGACATGCCCTGCAACACCCTCATCAAAACCGAATTTCGAAAACAGGCGGAAAGTCGCTGCCAAGCGCTGCTTGCGATGCAGGCGCTCGTCCGCCACGTTGTTGAATTTGGGCGGTGAGGGCAGGGGCGGGTTGGCCTCACTGCCTACCTCGGCGTGGCAGGCATGCATGGCGGAGATTTTTTCGGGTGCGTTCATGATGCGGGGCTTTCTTCAGAGGGGTTGGCAGTCAATGCGGCGTCTTGCGAATCAGGGGCAAGCGCAGATCATGGAGCACTGAGTGCGGCCTGTCAAAGTCTGGTCGCGCGGTTGAAAGATATCAAAAACGGGACCGATCTCAATGCTTTGCCGTGAGTATGATTGAATTGAATTGCCCGCAGTGGGCCAGGCGCGTGATCGAGCGGGCATGGGGGCCACGATCCCGACTGCAAGCGCTGGTGCAATAGCAATTTGCTAAAGCACTGTCCTGTGGGAATTCCTCGCAATGAAGTCAGGAAAGCGTTGGTCATACCAGCTTCGAACATCGCTGGGTCCCGGCTTTCGCGGGGAGCGAGTGGGGGATCCGGATGGCATGCGATCCGCCCACGCAGCCGTCATGACATCCCGGTGATGACGGCAGGAATCTGACGGCCGCATCAACAACGACCGCCATCTCAGCGGAACGGCCATAGCGTACTCGCCTTGGCGCGCCCTGCAAAGGCGGATCCCGTGTCTTTCGTTGCACACTGCGGCTCATGCCTTGAACTGACGGGTACGACACTCCCGCCGACCCTGTCAGATCGTGCCATCGCGGGAGTTTTCTCGGCGCCGACTTATTTTTTCTGCTCAGGCATCGATCCCGTACCACCGCCGGACTTGCCACTCGCCGCGCCTGAGCTCGTCTCGGCCAGTGCCTGCTTGAGAGCATCGGAGGCTGGATTCTTTACTTTGCCGTCGATGACCTCCATCGCTGATGTGGTTTTGCCGTAGTACGCACTCGTCATGCGTTCGTTGTAGCGAATATCATTCACACCAATCGTAGCGACATTACCGAACAAGCCTTTGGTACCCGACCACGCGACCACATCGCCTTCGCCGGTCGATCCCTGCGCAATCTTGGTCCAGTTAATGACCGTGATACCCGCATCGGCAGTTAAGGAGAAATTATTTTTGTCGGTGAAGCGCTGCACCGCTTTGTCATTTTTGAGTACGAAGGCAACCGCACCACCCTCGGCGCCGACTTGCGCGCCGATGCTGATGCCACCGATGTTATAAAACGCAGGATCACTCCAATCGGGGCCTTGCCGAATCAGCAGCACGCCAGCCCCGCCCTGGCCACCGACACCCAGCGCAGCGCGGCCGTAAGTTGGCAGGATATAAATACCTTTGGCATCAATCATGACGCGCTGCATAGTTGAATCCGACTCCATGCGCTTGACAACGGATACAGCGTTCTTGACATGTTTATTGGCACTGTTCTCGTATGCTTCTTGTGTTTCGCGCTTTTGTGCTGCTTGTGCGAATGCCGACAATGGTGCCGCAGTTGTTACGATAAGTGCCAGAGGAATGATGCACTGAATAACAAAGTTTGATTTCGAGCTGGTCATGAGGGTTCCTTTGCAATCTTGCCTTGATATCGAAACGAAGATAGAGCACCTTCGATGCTCTACCTGTCCCGAGACCAGCGCTTGAGCTTGCGCAGCTTCAGCAGCTCCCCTGAATGAGCGAGTGCAAGAATGGGTAACACGAGTCGGAAAAATTCAAGTACGCAATGACTCAGAAAAACTCGGATCAGTGGGCATGATTCGGTAGCAACCGACTATGTATTGAAGCAGACCGGGTTGTCAGCCAGGCGGCGTGATACCCAGTAATTCAAAAAACTTGTCGAGCGAGCCTGCCGAGGCACTCACATCGCGAATCATCTCCGGCAGACTCAGTTGGCCTAATTCAATGGCGCGCTGTATCAGATACGGTGTCGGACTGTGTGGCTCAATTCGCTGCAAGTAAACGGCAATCGACATCAGTGCTGCATAGGCCTGCTCGCGGTCTCTGATTGTGGCCGTAGGCATAGAGATGTCTGCACCGGGTGTCGGCGTACTTGATTGCACGGGGACTTGGCTTGGTGGTGGGTAAGTCATGCCCGGTACGGAAGCTGTGTGAGGCTCTGCGCTGCGCTCCATAGGCATGGTGTCGACAGGTGGCGGTAATTCTTTCAGCAGGCTTTGTGCAGCTTGCCGACAGCTTGCGATGACATCCGCCAGTTTGGACAGCGAGGGTGAGGCCACCGCCAACTGCGTATCAAGAAAATGGGACAGCCGCTCAAGTGTAGCCAATGCTTGTTCGGCATGAAGATCGGTGGTGTTCAGCCACTCTGCATCCAAGGGTTTGACGCTCTCTCGTATTTCGCGACGACTGCGCTGCTCACCCTCCTCGGTTCTGGCATCGTCGGCACTCGGTGCGCGTTCCCAGTCGAGCAGCGTGACGGTTGTTTCGCGGTGCAATACCGGGCGCAGCAGCACAGTACTTTGCCTGAGTGTCAAGGGCAGATTGGCGTTCATCCATACAAAGGGAGCAACGCGGCGCTCCGCATCATCATCTTCCAAGGCGGGCCACGCCGAGGTCCAGTAGCGCTCAGCCATGCCCGCAACCAGGTTCAATCCGGCGTGCAACCCATGCAGGCCCGAAGTCCGTACCCACGCATCGCACAACCACGCGGCGACCTGAAAATCCTTGGTTTCCTGATTCAGTAACTGTATGCAGGCCTGCGCGACCTTGCGCCAGTCTGCTTTGACCAAGGGTCGTTCCCATTCACCCATGGGCAGAAGTGGATTATCTTCTTCGCGCAGGCGCGCGATCTCCATAAAACCACGCTCGTAGCGCATCCATCGCCCTGCAGGTTCGGTGCCTGTGAGCGGCGCCAGTAATTGCTGCACGAGCTCATCAAGGTGTTCATTAGCCATCATCGCTCCACCAAGGGCGCGCGTTCGGGGAATACCAGAGGCCAGGGTAAGGGCGCGGTCTTGCCCGGCTCGGAGAGCGTGACACCGATGAAAATGCGCACCGGTTTTTCACGAAGTGCGGTCTCCTTGCTGTCGCTCTGCACGGGTATCTCGAATCTCAGCACCGAGGTACGTGTATCCGACGATTCCGCCATGCGCAGCAGTTGCATCATTTCCAGCAGCGCCCACGGACCATCGAAACGGAACACCACCTGTTTGCGACTGACTTCCAGATGCGCATTGTCCAGGTCGGCGCGCGGTATGAGCGTCGTGTCATTGGCAAATCGCAGCGTCAGTCGAATCGGATCACCGGCTTTCCAGCGCAGCGGGCGCGGCGGATCGCGAAGTTTCAGTGTCTGCTCGCCTATCGTGATGGCCCAGTCGATAATCTTGTTTCCATCGATCTCCGCATTCACAAGGGTGCGGAAACGCAGGTTGACATCGTAGCCTGCCGGCTGCGAAGCATCGGCAGGGAACAAGGGGGCGAGCAGCTGCCGCACCTGCAGCACTTGCGTGGCGAAGTCTCGAATCGGTGCGATCGATCCCTCAGGAACGTTATTTCGCGCAAAGACTTCGGGTGAAACCACCGGAAGTCGCGCCAGCAGCGCGGCAGTTTCCGACAGGTCTGCTGTGGTGATGGCGGTGTACTCGCTGGCTCTGATGCCGCTGCGATTGCCGATGAAAGGTCGACGGCCTTTGAGCAGTCGATTGAACTCATTGGCAAAGCTGGTCCACTGCTCAGTGAAAGATCGACGATCCAGCAACAGGCAGCGCCGGGTGATGGTCTTGTGCAATTCGACATGACGATCAGCAAAATAATTGTTGGGGCGTTTGGGCGGCTCATTGGCCTTGAGCACACCCAGACACGCGTTGCCATCGAGCTCGCGACCGAGTTCGATCATGAAACGTTCCAGCTTGATGAGGCTGCCTTTCGGATCTTTGGCCGTATAAAGATCCAGCTCCCGGATGATGCTATTCCATCGCGCCATGTCGGCGTTGTTGCGCATCTCGGCAGGCAGCGTGCCTCGAAGAATTTGTACATGAGCAGACAAGGCCTGCACTCGGGTGAACTGCTGATTAAGATATTCAGACACATCACCACCCGCGAACAAATTCAGAACAGAACGTTGATCCGTTTTGCCATCATCGGTGTCATCAACAATCTGATAAGGCCGCTCATCCAGCAAATCCTTGTTTAGCATCTGCAGACGCGCACCCGCATCATTGCCCAGTATGGTCTGCAACGTGCGTGATTCAGAATCCTGACCCAACTCTTTCAAGATGGTGGTCAGTCGCTTGACATGGTTGCTGGTGATCTCGAAAGAAGCCAGTGATGCTGCTGCTGCGTTATGGCGCAAGTCCTCAGCATCAACAGGACTATACGCACGGCTGATTAAGTCAACCAGACGCAACGCATGCTGATAATCGATGACGCTGCTGGTACTCTGTTGCATTTCGACCGGGAATTTGGGTAATTCATCGACAATGAATTTTTTATGACTTTCTCCCAGTCTGACGGCTTTGGCCAGTTGCTCGTTATCCCAACGCAGCAGGGTGCCGCGTTGTGTGGCCATCAGCGCATCGCCTATCGCAGGTGTCATGAAAGGCTGGCCAAGGAAATGCTCGATGACGGGCAGCATAGAATGCCGGGTTTTTGACTGCGATAACTTACCGTTGCTAGCGACAATGATGTCATTACCGTCGCCAAACAGAGCGATATAACGCTGTCGTAGTCGCGCGTGCTCTTGACGCTGCTTGCGGCGTAACTGTTCTACCAGTTCGGTATCGATCAGTGTGCTATCGGCAAATTGCTGAAGTATTTTTTCGTACGATTCACCCAGATTGAACGTATCATTTGCCATCCAGCCGCCATGTCCCTGAGCAAGCAAGGCCTTTTGCTCAACCAGGGCTTCGAATAAATCACGATACGCTGCGATCATTTCAGCACTGCTCGGGTCAACCTGGCCATCAAATAAATTGGTAACAACATCGAGTCTGGAACGAATTCGTTCTTCGCTGCGGATCAGCGCGTTATCGTGGAACAGTTTGCGATTCAGCGCCTCCATGCCCTTTACAAAACTACACTGTGTGGCGCGCTCAATCGCCTGTTGATCAATCAACGAGGTTTCTGTGGCAGCTGCCGTGCGAAACAAGGTCAGACTGCCGTGCAGATCACCCGGCAATTCTGCGCCCAATGTGTCAAGCACCAGCAAGCGCAATTCGCGCTGGCTTTCTCGATGCAATGACTTGAGTCTTTGAATGGCCCCCACGTCAAAGCTCAAGCGATTAATTTCCCGGGCATAATTGGATAGGGCATGATACTCACTCAAATTTTCTGCCAACAGGGCACTGTGCATTGAACCTTCTGTCACTGTGGTTTTGTAGACTGGCGCATCACAATCGGATGGGCCACCTGAGAGTCTGTAAGTAGTCGGATTAATCGGCGCATTGGTAAGCTCGGTAGTGCGGAGATAAATGGCATGTTGTATGGTCCGCAGTCCGAGTTCAGCAAAATCTTGCTCAATACGTTTGTACGCGCGTGTAAGTAAATCATCAAACATGGGCCATGAGCCCGGCATGAAAGGATTAAGTAGTCCGGTCGCCCCAGAGCGCACATCATCAAGGACATGCAGAGTCCCATCATAGATACTCAGATTTTTTGAGACACGTTTCGATTGCAGCTGTTCGAGTCCAATCATCAGTGACAGTGCGGTCTTGCGATACCACTCGAAGTCAATCCGTTCTCCCTTGTTGCTGGCATCGGTGCGGTAAGCCTTGTCGCGATTGAGTCCCTCTAGGCCCTCGGCCAGGAAAGGCAGGGTGCGATTGAGTTGCATGTTGCTGATCAGTATGCCTAAGCCAAAGATCAAGGGAATGCCAACGGCAACCCACCGAGACACTCGGCTTAGTAAAGGGCGAGACAGTTTTTGAGCATGTGCGGCGCGTGAGAGGCCGAATTCGGCAAATACTTTTTCATCCAGTAGATCGCGCAGGAAAAACGGCTGATGGCCGTTGCCGCTCAAATAAATGCCTCGCAAGAAAAACGGATCATGAAACGCATTCGGTTGCATCAGCGCTTGCAGATACTCCGCCGCACCTGCACGTAATGCGGCAATCCGCGCCGGTAGAAGGAAAAGGGCGGCCGATGCAGGTACATCGGTGTTTGATGCGAACAACTCTGCGCTGATGTCAGCCACATCTTGTTCGATCTGATCGAAGGCTTGCGTGACCCAGTTGGATTGGTACATCGCCGCTGGTTGGTACGGCGACGACCAGCCCAGCATGCTGTGACTGAGTGCATCAGGCAGTGACCAGGCCATTGCATCAAATCCGGGCAGATCCTCGACGCCGGAGATGACGACATACACGGCAAATCGCATTGCGTAGCGGTTCTGCGCAATCCATATGCGCCGGCTAATGGCGTCAGCGCGCTCACGCAGACGCTCCCGACCTTCGGGCGTACGATCCAGCAGCAAGCTAGCAGCGACCGAAACGATCATGGAGTCGAGAGGTCGCTGTGGCCGATATTTACCGCACAGTGCGACGAATTCCTCCCAGCGTTTTTCCTGGGCGTCAGCGCCGGCCGGATCGTCAAGTTGATCCGCGCTCAGCTCAACGACGATACCCCGGTCAAACAAATGCCAGCGGGGTGCGTCCTCGGCAGGCGGTTCAGTCTCATCCTGCAACACTCGCGACAGGCCACAAGCTTCTATTGCAGGTCTTGTATCGTCACTTCCATCGTGCAGCAGCACGACCCACGGAATGTCATAGCGTTTGTCATGGCTGACAATATTGGCTTCGATCTTGCCAGTCGCAACGCGAAAAGACGAGCGCAGTCGGCCGATATCCAGCGCGATCCGACGCGCACCGGCTTTATCGCTCGAGCGATCAATCCCGTAGCGCAGGGCGACGACGAGCACTGCCAGCACTGTGGCCAGCAGTACTGCAATCCAGACGATGGAGAAGCCGTTAGCCACGATCGCCCTCATCGGGAACATTTTGCTGCATCCGCTCCGTCGTCGTTGGCTCCAGTGCTTTGCGAACAGGAGCTGAGGTCACGCGCCACAACACTTGCGACAAAATCAGCAGGAGCAGCATCACGCCAATGAATCCGACAAAGCCGCGGCTGAAACGGAAAAAACGCACGGGCGCTATATTGGAGAGCGGATAGCGATAGGCCTGTGCCGACAGCACACGATCAGCATGGGTGGGCTGATTTGCCAGCCCGGGTGCGAGAGCAGGCTCGCGACGATAAATTTTTCTAAACAGTGCGTCGCGTAAAGGTTGCAAATGATGAGCGGCCTGATCACCGCGATAACGACCTTCGAAACCAATCGCAATCACAAACAAATAGAGTGGCGCCATTTGTGGTGGTGGGCCGCTGGTTTCTGCGAGGAGTGCATCAATTTGTTCAAAAATCTTGTCGCCAGAAACACTACTGCCAAATAGCCGCGTCTCAATCAGGCTCTCGGTAAAACGTGACTGGCCAGGCCAGGGACGAGACAGTAAAAATTCATCGGCAATCGCAGCTTTCAAGTAGCGCAATTCCTCGACAGCCGCGCGATCTGCTGGCGTACCTATTCGCGAGATTTCCATGGTTTGTGTCTCAATTTCTCGCGCAAGTTGGTCGCAGACTTCTTCGGCTGCGGCACGTGCAATGGAGGTTTCGTCCTCCGATTCCGTGCGATGATTTTCGTAGCTCTCGATAATGCGTAACACTTCGGCAACAAACAGCCGCAACTGCCGCAGCAGTAAGGAATCGGTCGGCACGCTCGCTGCCTGCGGTGCCGCCGCCCATGGTTCGGACACCGAAGCCGGGATCAGCGTCGTGATCGCGGGTGTCGGAGTTCGTGTCGGAAGAGTAAGCTTGCCCATGGATGTCGACCTCAATACCCCTGGGTGTGAATGAAGAGCGCGATACTGGCGGGTCGGCTCGTGCTGGCGGAGCGGCCCGAGGGACCTATCACCAGCCGGCTGTCAGCCTGATTCAGCTCTGGCCCGGGCAGGATTTCATAGAGCATCACGTCGGGCAAGCTGCGCAATTGCATCTCGGGCGCTGCGGTGATGCGCGCGCGCCGGTAGCCCAGCACCCGTTTTTCTCGCAACTCGGAAAATACATGCGCCGGTCCGATGACAGCGGTATCCATCCACTGCTCGAGCTCAGCCAGCTTTGCGCCTTTCACACCGATCACCAGCCGCTTGCTGATCCACTCGGGTCGCAGCACCAGCTCGAAGGCGCCGTTTATCCATTCGAGATTGATCTCTCGATAATCCTGACTGACTTCGGACAGGTTGTCGCTGAGCTCTTTAAGTAATGGCAGCAAAGTGCGATGTGGTTGCGCATGATCGTAGGGTGGCGGCGTGATCGGCAGTGCACCCGGGCGCAGCAGTGAGAGCGGACCCAGCAAATTACACAGTGCGAGATAGAGCGGATACGGTGAAATCACCGGGCTCTGCAAATGCGCCTCCAGTACTGGCAAGGACGGTACCATGCACGAGAGACGCTGCAACAGCACCAGTCGCTCGGCTCGCTGCTCTGCGACCGAGACGCCAGCCGCCTGTCGCGCAACAAACGCCGCTTTACTTCGCAGCAGATGTACCATCTCGCGAAACTGCTCCAGCAACTCAGGGACGGCATGTAAATCGAGCAGTGCGGGCAGCGTATCATTGAGTTTGATAACGCCATCATCTTCCAGCACACCACCAATGGCCATACTGACCATCAGCGCGGGCGGTGCTTCGCCTGTGGCGAGCGAAAGGTTTGGTATCAGGCGCGGAATATCAGCGGGTGCGGCATCAGAGACTTCATCTTCGACAGGATCCGTTTTAACTGATAAAAAACGCGGCGCTATTTCAGGCATTTTCATGTTGCGTGAAACCGGCAGACAAAGCCATATCGTTTGTGGCCCTTGTGACAGCGCGTCCTTGATTGCATCGAGACGGATCGATAGATCAATGCCCTGCGTCTCGTCGTGCGAGAGTGCAATCGCAGTACCATCTGGCAGGATGGCTTCAAGCTCGAGGATCCGAACGGTGCCAGAGGCGAGCAGCGCCAGATCGAACTTCAAGCGTTTCACTCCCCAAGCATAGGGTGTACCTGTCAGCGTGTGCCAGGCAATGAGTGCATCAACACGTGCCGACTCCAGCTGAAAATGCTGTGGCGAGAGCAGCATGCCCTCATGCCACTGAATACGATCAGGACATTTCATGCATTGGCTCCATAGAACTGGATTTGATCAATCATTCATTTCTCCGAAGCGCTTACCGAAAAATCAGTCGCGCCCAATTCAATACTGAGCTTGCCTTTGAAGCCATCGACGCGCACGTTATGATCACCCGAGGTGAAATAGTCCGCGATGACCACGGCAAGGAACACACGTTTCTGCGTAAATCGCTTGCCGGGCAAGGTGATGGTTGCGCCCGGTACCAGCTCGAGACTTTCGATATCCAGATCGCCTGGATGAGTCTTGATCAGCCCGGCACGTGAAGCGAACCAGTCGCCAGCCTTCATGGCGGAGATTTTTCTGGCTAATGTCTCATCCATGACCAGCACAATGTCGACTGCCACCGGAAAATCCCGATTCGATTTCGCCGCGGTGGTCAGCGACACACGCTCCCAGTTGAGTTTCACCCCTGGCGGGAACAAGGAATTTTTAACCGTGCTGCAGCCACCCAGGCACAGCAGAAGCATCAGCATGAGCAGACAGCGGGATGATGCGGCAGTCATCATTATTTGCCTTTCCCCGGTGCGGTGGCGTTGTACATCACCGAGCTCGCGTTAGGCAGCACGACCGGCGAATAAGCTGCTGCGCTCTTGTTCTCCGGCGTGACTTGCATTCTGGCTTCGTAATCTGCTTTGGCCGATTGATGACCCAGCTCAAAGCCGAGCATGACCAAGAGGGCGATCAGCAGCACAGAACACACGGTGCAAATCATGACCAGACGCGGTGTCATCAAGAGCGTGATTTTCATGCGACCTCTACAGTCATTTGGCCGGGCATCGATACCTCAATCGATCCGCCCCAATTGCACATCAGCTTCGAGCTATCGTTGAGTGCAGGCATGTTCGCAATCTGTACCGTGGGCGAGCCCGGCACCCAAGGCGCAACGGTCATGGGTATGCAGGGCATCGGCGTGAGCGCACCCATGGCTGCCGCAGTCGCCGCAGCGACCATGGGATTGGCCATGGACTGACACATGCCAAAGGGCATGATGTTCATCATGGGTACGTTATCCATGATGTTGGCCGATGGTGCGCCCGACATCACGCAATGCAATGGCAGTACATTCAGCGTCCCCGGTGCCATACCGAATGAGCATTTCAACATCGCGCCAGAACAAACCAGTTTGCCCATTAGCTTCCCCTGAACAGCTTTTCGAACCGTTCCGTCATACGCGGTGCTTCACCGCCTTGCGGCTTGCCCTTCTGATCGAAGCGCGCTGCATTACCCACACTCAGTCCCTTGTCAAAATTACTGCGCTCCATCACTTGCCCGTTGGTCCAGTAACGGATCATGGGTCCGTGCAGCACATTGTTTTTGTAGGTGGTGCGCTGAATCAGTGTGCCATCCGTAGTCAGGTCTTCAACTACGCCATCAAGCTTGCCGTCCTTGTACTGCGCACGACGAACCAGACGACCGTGTGTGTAATAGCGCGCTTCGCCTTGCAGCAGACCCCTCACAAAATTCAGCTCTGCAGCCACATGACCAGCACTGTCATACACGGTGGTCGGACCATGTGCCTGGCCTTTTTCATACTGCTGCTTCATTTGAAGGCGATCATTGAAGTGATATTCGCTGTTGCCATGACGCTGCCCGTCGCTATATGCCGCACGCTGCAGCAGTCGACCGTATTCGTCATAGCTCTCGGTCGGGCCATGCAACTGGCCGCTGCGCATGCTCACTGACTGACGTAAGCCGCCGTCATCGCCCACGATGCGTACCGCTTCGATCGGAGAAATAGTGGGAATATCGTCGCTCATGGTCAGTAGGTTCTCAATTGATTTTCACCATGCCGCCCTTGAGCGTGAGCATGCCACCACCATCGATTTCTGCCGATGCTGAGGCTTTGCCGGCAATCGACAATGCCTCTGCTTTCAGATCAGTACCTGCCTTGATGCCAAAGGCAGTGCCCGACTCGCTTTTGAGCTCAGTACCCGCTTTAATCGTGGTCGCAGTGCCTGAGGTCATCGCAATCGTGGTACCAGATTTGAAGGTGATACTGCCACTGACATCAATGAGCAAGTCGCCGGTGATCTTGATGGTTGATTTGCCCTTGATCGTTTGCAGCATGTCCTTTGTAACCTCAAGGGTATGATTTTTTTTCACCGTATGAGAAAAATCACCTGTATTTTCGTGCGTCTCATCACCCGTAACTTTCAGATCGCGGGTACCGCCCACAGTATGCGATTCATTACCTTGGGTGACTTCAATCGTGCGGTTGCCTTTTTTGATCAGATGTTCTTCGGAGCCCTTGTATAGCGTTGTTTCAAGATCATCTTCTATATCGATCTTCAGATCGCGCTCGGCATGAAAATACAGTTCCTCGTCGCCTTTCTTGTCTTCGAAGCGGATTTCATTGCCATGCATGCGATCAGCTTCAATGCCAGTGGTCTTGGAAATGCCGTTACCGGTTTTGGTGGGGCGTGATCGCAATACACTTTGCGTTTGCATCTTGGGTAGCTCCACAGGCGTGGCGCGTTCCCCGTTGTAGACGCAACCGGTAATGATAGGACGATCCGGATTGCCATCGAGGTAGTTGATGATGACTTCTTGCCCAATGCGCGGAATAAACAGACTTCCCCAGCCATTGCCGGCCCAGGTTTGAGATACCCGTACCCAGCAGGAGGAGGTGTCGTTTTTCGTATCCGAGTGATCCCAGTGAAACTTCACCTTCACCCGACCCATGGTGTCGGTCCAAATTTCTTCTCCACTTGGACCCACGACCACCGCAGAATGACTGCCAGGGACCACCGGTTGAGGCACCGAGCGAGGCGGGCGGAAAGTGACTGACGCCGCAAAGGCTTCGAAATGATTGGTATAGGTTGAGGGTGTAGCCCGGTGCGTGACTCGGCGCAGCGCATAGCGCAGATTGAGCTTGCTGTTCGCATGGCCAGTCAATATAAATGCGCCACCCGCATGCAGGCTGTTGCAGACGCTCTCTCCCTGGACGGTGGATGCATCAACCTGGCTGGCTTGGGCTCGCACACCCAGAATTTTTTTGCCGGCATCAACGGTCTGTTGCAGATGCGGATAGTCATAGAAGGTACCGCGGCCCTTTGCACCGGCGGCATTCGCCATCAAGACAGTACTGGGTGCAGGATAGTCATAATCAGCGCCGGTGAACGTCTGCGTGACCAACTGACCAATCGCCTCAAAGCGCATTACGCTGTCAGGAAAGTTGTGACTGTCGCTGCGCCCACGTAGAACCAGCGTCGACTTCTCGCAATCGGCAAACGCACTCGGATCGTCAGCCAGGACAAGGGTATGGGTCGAGCCGCTGAAAGTGAAGTAGTAGAAGATACCTTCCTGTGCCATCAGGCGCATGATGAAATCCAGCGGTGTTTCATCGTACTGAACGCAATATTCACGCGGGGCATAGGAGCCTTTGAGTTTTTTCTCGAAGCTGACGCTGTGCGTACCGAGGATGGATTCGATAATCTGCACCACAGATTTATTCTGAAAAATCATGCGGTCACGAGAGAGCGATAGCAGCCACAGCGTGGGTACCATCTCGGCGCTGTAAAAGGCAAAGTCGGCATCCATGCCGGCCTGTGTGAAGCGGCGAATCACACCACTGAAGTAACGGGTCATGCCATTGATGTGTTTTACGGTCACCGTCGCCACCGTACCGATAATAGTGTTGGGATCCAGCGCAATCTGTGATGATTTCATCGACAGATGAAACTCGAAGGTCTGGGACAAGGATTCGGTTCCCGAAAACTCTTCCAGCAGCAGTACGTTGGCACCGAAGGCGGAGCTGACTGAGAGCAGTGCACGATCTTGATTGAAGCCGGTTCTCATCGCGCTGACTCCCTGTTGTGCAGGGCAAACTGGAAATCGAGACGGCTATCAAGCGATAACACAACTTCGCTGAATACTTGGCCATCGGCGATATGCTGCAGCACCTGCGAGGCCAGCTCGGGTAGCAGAGTTTGTGTCACGATGTGATCGATATTCCGCGCGCCGCTTTCGACTTCGTGGCAACGCGCAACAATGGCATCAGCGACGGCATCATGCCAAACAAAGTGTGCGCCATGATTTTGCTGGATGCGCGCAGCCAGTTGCGAGAGCTTGATGTCCACGATGTTGCGCAACTGCGCATCCGCAATGGGTCGGTAAGGTACAAGAATGACCCGCCCCAGAAACGCGGAAGGAAATTGGCGCAGCAAGGCCGGGCGCAGCGCAGCTGTCACGGATTCAAGGCTCGCGTCTGGTTGCTGACGACAGGTCTCGACGACCACTTCCTGTGCGGCATTCGAAGTCAACAGAATCAGCGTGTTTCGGAAATCGATACGGGTACCTTCTGCGTCATCCATCGTGCCCTTGTCAAAGACCTGATAAAACAGTTCCAGCACATCGGGATGCGCTTTTTCCATTTCATCGAGCAGAATCAGACTATACGGTTGTCGGCGCACGGCTTCGGTCAACACGCCACCGCGACCATAACCGACATAACCGGGCGGTGCGCCTTTGAGCCCCGAGACCGAGTGAGCTTCCTGATACTCGGACATATTCACCGTGATCATGTTCTGCTGACCGCCATACAGCAGATCGGCGAGCTGACAGGCTGTTTCTGTTTTACCGACGCCGCTGGGTCCGACCAGCAGGAATACACCCACTGGTTTGATCGGATCATCAAGTCCAGCGCGGTAGCTACGCACGCGGCGTGCAATCGTATCGAGCGCCTGATCTTGCCCGATGATGCGTGCCTGTAGTCGCTCATGCAAATGCAATACCGCCTGTTGCTCGTCGTCGAGCATGCGCCCTAAAGGAATGCCTGTCCAATCGGACAGCACTTCGGCAATGACGCGACGATTGACAGCGTCATGCACGAGCGGCTGCTCGCCTTGCAAGGTCTTGAGCTGGGCTTCCAGAGCGATCAGTACGTCTGACTGGGCAGCTGCACCCGGCGTTTGTTGCAGTTCAACGCGCAGCGCATTCAGATGCGCAACTTGCTGTCGCTCTTCCTGCAAACGCTGTTCAAGCGTACCAAATTGCACTCGCAATGCACTCAATGTGGATTCACGCTCAGCGATCGCTCCAGTGCGATCTTCGCCGGCGCGGGTGTCGCGCTGATACAGTCGCAGCTGGTGCTCGGTGTCCGCGATATCTCGGCGCAGCGCTTCCATCACAGCGGGCAGAGCCGCCTGACTTTGCGCTACGCGTGCGCAGGCGGTATCCAGAATGCTGATTGCTTTATCGGGCAGCTGGCGCGAACGCAGATAGCGGTGTGACAGATGCACTGCATCACGTACCGCAGCATCAAGAATCTGTACCTGATGATGTTGCTCGAGTTTGCCGACGACGCCGCGCAACATGCCCACAGCGGCGGCTTCGCTGGGTTCATCGACTTTGATGACCTGAAAGCGTCGCGTCAGTGCCGGATCACGTTCGATACTTTGTTTGTACTCTGTCCAGGTAGTGGCGGCAATGGTGCGCAGCTCGCCGCGTGCCAGCGCAGGTTTAAGCAGATTGGCCGCATCGCCGTGGCCCTCGGTGCCAATCAGCTGATGGGCTTCATCCACGAACAGCACGACGGGTTTGACCGATGCTTTGACTTCAGCAATGACTTGCTGAAGACGATGCTCGAATTCGCCGCGCATACCAGCACCGGCTTGCAACAGGCCAAGATCCAGTGTGCGAATCACGATGTTTTTCAGCGCCGGGGGCACGTCACCCTGGGCGATTTTTTGTGCGAGCCCTTCGACTACTGCCGTTTTGCCGACGCCCGCTTCACCGGTCAGGATGGGATTATTTTGGCGGCGCCGCATCAGAACTTCAGCGATCTGCCGCACTTCGTCATCACGGCCATATACCGGATCGAGCAGGCCACGGGCTGCTTGTGCAGTTAAGTCAATCGTGTACTGATCGAGTGCGGGCGTGTTCGATGCGACGGGTGTTTTCACCGATGCATTGATGCTGCGATCTGCCGATGCCGGTGCCGGTGAGGTCCCCGACAATGCAGGGAGTTGCGCGCGCAAGGTCTCGCGTGCGATTTGCAGCAGGTTGGGTGCAGACTCCAGTAAGAGGCCGCGCAGCGTATCCGACTCCAGCGCTGCCAGCAGCACGCAGCTGGCGTTGACCTGCTGTGCACCCAGAACCATCGAGGCCACCACCCAGGATTGCTCCAGAAGCGGTGGCAGATATTCCGAGAGCACGGGCGTGCGACCATTGCCGCGTTTTAAACGATCCAGAGCAGCCTGGAGTTGCTCCTGTGTGCGCTCGGGGGAGATACGAAAGTGCTTGAGCAGCGTTGTCATCTCGCCTGCAGGATCGCGCAGCATTTCCATGAATAAGTGTTCGGGGTCGACGCTGAAGTGCGTATGCTTGGCGCACAGCTCGGCAGCACGCTCAAGCGCTGAGCGCGTGTCGCCATTGAGGCGAAGAATGAGGGTGCGCAGTTCAGTGCTCATGGCCTGCGCATTCAAAAGCAAAGCGCGCAGGTACGGTCATGCGGCGCGTAGTACGACTATCCGATTCACCCATCCAGGCATTCCAGCCCAGTCGGGGCGAGGATTGCGACGACAACCGGCTGGCCGGCCGCGTATCAGCTTGTGGCGTGAGCAAAACTTCCACACGCAGTGCTGATGGAATGAAGGCGCGTACCGTGGTTTTGAAATCCTCGTGGTCACTGCCACCTGGCAGCAGGTCCATCACTCTGTCTGCAGGTTGATCATCGGCCCGCAAACGAATGGCAGCAGCCTGGTCCCAGATTTGGCGACCGAGAAAAGCGGTTCTGCCGAGTTGAGGTGATTGCTGCAGATGCCCTAGCTGAGTGAGCTCGTCTTCTTCGAGTCGCTGCCAGCCACCCACGAATTGCTCACCCTGAAAGCGGATGGCGTAGCGATCGGCCAGCAAGGCGCACAGTGCCGTCATCGAACGCGGTGCGCCAGCGATCAGCCCTGCATGACGCAGCCAGGGAGTATGCGTCTGCCGATCAGGATGGCCAACGTCATGTCCGCACAAATAGCCGGTGCTGCGCGCTATTGTGGATGACCGCGGTGAGGCCCAGCCTAGCCCCAACCGTTGTCGTTTGCGATTGAGATAAAACAGGGATAACAGGCGATGCTGAATGATGTCCAGAAAATCTGCAGTTGCAAAATCCTTGGCTGCGTTTCGCTCCAGCAGAAGTTCGGTAAACGCCGCGGGCAGGGGACCACCTTGACCGGACAGAGATAGCACCGGCGTGGACAGCGTGTAGGCTTCACCCGTGTCTGCGCCACGTGAGATGTTGCGCACGTCACTGGCTTCGAAGCTGAGCGAGACATGGCTTTTGAGTCTTACCGCCTCGGGCCCACCGCTGCCGCCGATTTCCACCCGACCTTCGGCGACACCTTCGCGCTCGAGCAGACTGATGGCCTGAAACAAATCGAAGTCATGCGGCGCATTCAGCAGCCGCTCGGGAAGAGGGAGGTCGGCATCGCGCGTGTTCATCTACACCAGCTCCTGTGCGCCTGCCATTGGCTTCCACTGCACGAGGCATTCATCACCACGCCAGACACCCAGCTCGACGAATGAGTTGACGGTGGTGTACAGCGCAAAGAAATGCGCGAGTACTGCAGAAAAAAGAATGGCGGAAGAACCGACAAAGGCTTCCGGTTCGAGTTCAAGGCTTACAGCGGTGCCGCGGCAGTGACCGCGCCAGGCTTCGTGTCCGATTTGACGGGTGACCTGGCGAGACTGCAAATCCATGATGCCGCGAATCTGTTCCAGATCGCGATTCTGATCGGATGCAAACAGGGACAGCATTTCGCGTAAACGATCACGCCCTGTAGCACCACTGACCAGCGAATGATGATTCAGCGTGAGCAATGAAGCCAGACGCCAGACCGTGTCACTGCCCAAGGGGGGATGACGCTGGCGCGAGGGCTCAGTAACGCAGCGAATCTGCAGGCCATTAGAGACACCTTCACCTTTGATGCGGGTTTGGGTGGTGATCTGCTCAGCCAGACCGCGGTTGGTACACAGTGTGCGCGCATAGACGATGGGCGTCGACGGCGCGCTGCGCATGTTGCGTTGATCGACGAAGGACAGGTACATGTCCGAGCCGGAGATATCTTTGCGCAGGCTGCGGTCTCGCCGGGATGCCCAGTACACGCCTTCATGACGATCGCTGAAATGATCCAGCGATGAAAACTGCGGAATGCGCTGTGGCCTGTCTGATCCCGGATCAGAGGCCGTCACTTGTTCGATCGTGTGGATCTCTGTGAAGGCTTCGCGGGCTCTATCACCGACCAGCATGTATTCATGCTGCCGGTGATCGATATGGATAGGCTCGGACGTACGAGGGAAAAGATTGATCGCCACCACACATCCCAGCTTGAAATTTGCGGCAGAGATCTGGCGCAATTTGCGCGACACGCCGCCGATATCCATCTTGAGTGTGAACCGCCGACCACGTAACTGCTGCGCTTGCAAGCCATGAATATCAAAGAAGTGAAATTTAGCCGGAAATGCAAAGTACTCCTGCAGCAGGCCATACGCAGGATGCGCGCCGGGCGCTTGAGGCAGTACGGCATGGGCCGCGTCAAAGCCCACGCGTTGGCAGGCGCTGGCAGGCAGACGCCGAGGGCGGGCATCGTCACATTGGATATGGATACCGCGAATGCGCGTTGCCAGACATTCATAGAGCGTCGCTACCGTTCCCCAATCGCCGGAGAGATGAACCCGCAAGGTGTCGATTTCAAGCTCGGAAAGATCGATACCGTCTTGCGCTGCTACGCTGATCAGAAGGTGACCTTCATCATCAAGTTGCGCTTCGTCGATCGATAAAGGCCACAGCGTCAGGTCCCAGGCTGAACGAAAGCGAACTTCTTCTCCGCTATCAGCATCAGCCACGAGTGCGGTGTGACGCGGGATCCGCAGGCCTGCAGTGACCTTGCCCTGCGCCTCATCAAGTGCCATTTGCATGACCACCATCGATGGTATGGGCGCGAGCAGGGAAGGGCAGAGATTTTCGAGCAGCGAGCTGGCAACTTGCGGAAACTCAGCCTCAATATCACGCCGCACACGACCTGCAAGAAATGCGACGGATTCGATCAATCGCTCGGTATGTGGATCTTGTGATTCTGTGCCATGAAAATCAAGTCGTGAGGCGACTTTCGGATAGCGACGAGAAAAGTCCTGTCCTTGCTCGCGCAGGTAGACCAGCTCGCGCATGTAGTAATCCAGCAGTTCGTTGTCAGAGGTGCGCGTATCCATCAGGCAGCCTCCAGCGCAGACTGGATGCCGTTGCTATCCGCAGTATCAATACGAAAGTTGATGCGTCTGACCGTTTGAGCTACCCGAAGATTGGCCGAGATCATGTAGCGCGCGACGGTCTTGCCCGAGGCACCGGGTACGACCGTGACTTCGATCTGCGTGAGACGGGGCTCGAACACTGCGATGGCACGCTGCAAGGCTTCGCTGATGACGCTCTTGTCGCGCTCGCTTAGCGCCGAGCGGGCAAGGGTATCGGGGATGCCGTAATCCAGTACGGTCAGCGTTGCTTCCTGAAATTCGGAGAGCGGGATGCGGGATCGCGAATTGGTCAGACGTACGAGCTCGCATGCGACAGATGCCTCAAGCCCATCTGCCGAGAGCACCTGATCGGTTTCATTAGCACCTGCGGTGAGGCGCTGATCGAGTTTGTCGAACAGCGGGATGGCCCCACCGGGAATCAGGCGCGACATAGGGATTCACCTTGCGGCGGGTCCGCGATCGCGCGCGGCGATCAGGCCGCCACGTTGGTTGACAGATCCCAGCCAAAGGAGGTCTTGCCCGGGCTGTTGCCATCGAGTCCTTGCTGGACATACTCCATGGTGATCTTGGTGAAATTGATCGTGAAGTTATCCATCGGGATTTGACCATCGCCGTAGCCGCCAGTCGAGATTTGCGAAATGATGGGCTGGGTCAGTACAATTTTCATCACGAGCAGATTGGTGCCGTTGGCAGTGCGGTAGACCTCCAGAGTGGCAGTTTTCAGATCGGTACCTGCAGAGCACGCTGCATAGAGCACCGGCGTGGCCAGGTCTATCGTTTTGGTGAATGCCATTTCCTGAAAGCGCGCACGACCCGTGGTGCGGTTCGAGTTGGCGACATTCATATCCACCGGCAAGTCAACCGCAAGACTCCAGTTGGTGATCATCATGCTCGACTCGGCCGGACCAGTGAGCAGCATATTGCCTTTGACGTCTTCAATCTTCAGCGTGTAGATATCGCCCATGCTTTGGGACGATGACAGGCCGGCGTTAAGGTTGGTGGTTCTGGCGATTCCTGGCGAATTCATAGATCACTCCGTGGTGACGGGTCTGTAAGAGAGTCGTAGTCGGCTTGGCTACCGATCAGGCGGCCGGTGCCGGCAGTTCAGCGACCATGCGAATCGATGCGGTCAGTTCTTCCATCTGGAAGTGTGGCCGTACAAACACGATAGCCGTATAGGCACCGGGCTTGCCGGGGACTTCCTTCACATCGACACGGGCACTGGCCAGTGGCAGCCTTGCCTTGGTCGCCTGCGGCGCTGATTCATCCAGACAGATATAGTCGGCGATCCAGGTATTGAGGAAAGCTTCAACCGATGCTTTGGTCTGGAAGCTGCCGATTTTGTCGCGCACGATCACTTTGATGTAATGCGCAAAGCGAGAGGCGGCGAGCATGTAAGGCAGTCGCGCGGACAACTGCGCATTGGCATTGGCATTGTCCTTGTTGTACAGCTTGGGTTTATTGACGGTTTGTCCGCCGAAGAACGCGGCGAAGTTGGAGCCTTTGGAATTGACTACCGCAATGAAACCAAGGTCGTTCAATTCTTTTTCGCGACGATCAGTGATCGTGACTTCAGTTGGGCACTTGAGCGCGATATCGCCTTCATCGGTCTTGAAGGTGTGCGCTGTCATGCCTTCGACCTTGCCACCACCCTCCACGCCGCGAATTGCTGTTGTCCAGCCGTACTTGGCAAAGGCATCGGTAATCCGAAGTCCCAGCTGATACGAGGCATTCGCCCACAGATATTTATCGTGATCCTTGCCGTCGACGTCTTCTTCAAAGTTGAACTGATCAACCGGCACGGTCTTGGCGCCATAGGGCAAACGAGACAGATAGCGCGGCAGGGTCAATGCAACGTAGCGAGAATCTTCGGATTCACGGAAAGCCTTCCAGGTCACCAGTTCGGCACTTTCAAAAATCTTGGACATGTCGCGCGGTACACCGAGTTCGGTGAAGCTCTTCATGTCGAACAGGGCCGGTGACGATGCGGCGATAAAGGGTGCGTGCGCGGCAGCGGCGACCTTGGAGATGCGCTCCAGCAGTGCGACATCCTGCGGATGGCGACCAAAATAATAATCGCCAATCAGTACCGAGTAGGGATTGCCACCGAAGGTGCCATATTCTTCTTCGTAGACCTTCTTGAACAAGACGCTGACATCGTAGTCGACGGCAGTCTCCAGGTCGTTCAACAATTCTTTTTTGCTCACACTCATGAGGCGAATCTTCAGACGCGAGCTGGTCTCTGTGCCGAAAACGAACTCATGCAATCCGCGCCAGGACGCCTCGAGTGCCTGAAATTCGGGATGGTGCATGATTGCATTGAGCTGCTTCGTCAGCAAATCATCGATCTCTGCGATGCGCTCATTGATCATTGCCACAACACCTTTGTCCGGACTGAATTTCATGTCCTTGTCGAGGATTTGGGCTGCAAATTGCCCGATCAGCTTTTTCGCATAGGGCTCTTGCGAGGGTTCATTGACCATCTTGCCGTTCTGAACAATCTGATCGAGCAAACTGCCAGTGCCTGAGGCGCCTGAACCGGATGCGGAGGATTTCGTATCTGCCATGTCATTCACCTGTTGAAGTGTCAGGGTGCATCTGTGTTGGTTTTATTCGGCGGCCGGTGGGTCGTCGGCTTTCTTTTCGGCTTCTGGTTCAGGATCCGCTTTCTTGCTCGCAGGCGCTGCTGCATCGCTGCCCCGCAGCTGCTTGAGGCCATCGGTGTTACCGACAACGCTGGCCAGCAGACCACCGAGGTCATCGTTGCCATCAAGCTTGGCGAGCAGGTCCCGCAGTTCCAGTCGGGCTTCCAGCAATTTTTGCAGTCGGGGTACTTGCTGCACCACGGCCTCGGGGTGGAAATCGGAAAACTGTTTGAAGTTGAGCTCAATCTTCAGATTGCCCTCGCCCTTCATGGTGTCGGGTACGCTCATGTCGAGACGGGGGCCGATCTTGGTCATGATTTCATCGAAATTATCACGGTCTATTTCGACGAAACGCCGGTCCTTCATCTTGGGCGGTGCCGAAGCCGGCTTACCCATCAGGTCGGCCATGACGCCCACGACCAGCGGCAATTCACGTTTTTCAACGGCATCGCCGATTTCGACGTCGTAGGTGATTTGAACTCGGGGTGGTCGGTTACGCCCCACCCACTTCTGCAAGCTGTCAGCCATGGCTCTCTACCTCCAGGAAATCTTCGGTTTTTACGGCCTGTTTCTGGACCGCAATATTGGTGCTTTCGCGCAATACTAACAATACTTTAGTATGACATCAAGCAAAAATATTTATTTTGGGTAATTTATTTATCGCAGCTTATTCAGCAGCTTGTCTGCCATCACGGCGGCCAACTGGCTTCGTAGCCGCGTCACCGACAGGCGCTCCTGCTCGATTCGGGCGGCGTCCTGGATCTGGTCGATGACCCGGGTTTTGGCCTTGTCGATGGCATGCTGGGTCATTTGCAATTCTGCTCGCAGCTGTTCGCGCCGCTCGACTTTTTCTGCCAGATCCCGCAGGGCATCGGTAATGCTGTGCCACGGACTGGCGCCGCCATCGGCTGCGCCCTCATCCAGTTGCGAGAACAGCTGGTTCAGGCTTTCGCCCAGTTCGGCCAGTGTTTCTGCGGGGTGTGGCTGGCCATGATCGCTACCCATGGAGGAAATGGCTCTATCTACCAGCAGGTTGGTTGCAGCAACCCGCCGTGCAAGATCGCCGAGTCCGGGCGGTAGTCGGCCGAACGACAGGTCTTCACCCATGCCGGCACTTGAATCGAGGCGCGAGCTGCTCGGTGCGCCGCCGTGCGGGGCAGATGCCGCCGGTCCGTGAAATGCGCGGCCAAACGGATTCCCGCCCGCGTCGGAGCGCCGGTCTTCCGGTGGCTCGCCTCCCCATCCATCGCTGGACGCGCCGTGTGGCTGGTGCGGTGGCTTCTGCATGGGATTGGTTGCTCCTTTGACTACGCTGAACTATCACACTAAAGTATAATACATCGCATATCTCCCAAGAAATATTTCGATGCAAAAATTTTTTCGGATCCGGTTGGTGGCCAGAGCTGGGGGCATGGAGCACGCAATTGGGCTCTCGCAACCCCATTATCGCGGGGCTTTTCCATGCTGACGGCAGCAGGGTGGCTGGCTGCGGTGTTGATGGCGGTTGGCCTGCTAGGCCTGATCGCAGGATGGCAGCGCAGGCGGAGGCGCGATCAAGTCACGCGTGGGCGGATAGATGATCGGCTGCAGGAGCTCGCAAGACGTCGTGCAGAATTACGTGATCTCGAAGCAGATCGTTCCCGGTTTCTCGCTGCCTTCAGTCATGACCTGAAGCAGCCGATGCAGGCAGTCAATCTTTATCTGGGCAGTATCGAGCGCAGCCTGTCGACCGCGGCGATGGCGTCGGACGAACGTGCACGGTCGACAGAGAGTCTGTTGCGTCTGCAGCAGAGCATTGGCTACATGAATGATGTATTCGACAGCGTGCTCGACATCAGTCGTCTGGACAGTGGTGCACTGGACGTCAGAATGGAGCGTGTGCATGCATGGTCGTTTTGCGAGCGCGTGCTGGCGCAGCATCAGCGTATGGCCGATGATTTAGGTTTGATACTGGAGCTCAGAGGTACTGATGCATCGCAGGTGTCACTGAAGACCGATCCGCGTTTGCTGGAACGTATCCTGCGTAATTTCATCAGTAATGCGATGCGATACACGAAGCGCGGTGGCCTGCGATTGCGTATCACGCAGCATGGCGTGTTGTGCCGGATTTCCATTGCCGACACGGGCTCGGGCATCGCCGCGCCCCTGCGCAAAAAGATTTTTGATGAATTTACTCGCGGTGATGCTGCTGCCATGGCCGCGCAGGGCGTGGGTTTGGGTTTGGCCATCGCGCGGCGACTGGCTGCACGTATCGGCGGACGCATTCTGCTAAACAGTCATGTCGGCTTGGGATCGGTATTTGCGATTGAATTGCCATTGTCGGTAGCGTCCTTGTCGGATGCAGAACGCGCTGCGATTCGTGATGCCCATCTGGTCGAGCGCGTATTGCCTCAGATCGTCGTTGAGGCGCCGGTCAATACGCTGATGGTATGCATCGATGCTGACCCGGATGTCGCCAACGCTTTGCGCTTGCTGGCGCCCGGTCTGGGTATTGACATCATCACAGCCGGCGGAAGTGTCGATGCGATCCGACAGCTTGCTGCGCGCGGTCGGGTGCCTAGTCTCCTGATGATTGATGCGCAATTGCAAACGGAATCAGTCGCTCAGGTGATCACGGTCATCAACGATGAATTCAATATCACGATACCGGTAGTCCTTTGCAGTGATGAAGATAGGGTGGCCAATGTCGATCACCACGCCGGATCGCCGACGACGCTATTGCAGCGGCCGTTCAGCGCCGAAAAACTACGGCAAGCCATTCATGTATCGCTTTCCGGTTGGAATGCGCGACAGGGAAGCATGGATCAATAACCCGGTAGATTCTCATCGATGAAAATGATGTCGGTTTATTGCTTGACCAAGTTCCTGCATCGGAGCATTGGGCCGTCGCTCATCAACGGCGACTTGGTCAGTGTGTTCGCAGATTTTCAGTGATTGTTCACAAACAGGCCGAGCTTTTGGGCTACCAGTACGGCCTGCGTGCGGCTGACGACGTGCAGCTCTCGAAAAATACCGCCAACATGGGATTTCGCCGTGATCTCCGAGATGCCCAGGCTTTCGGCGATGTCGCGATTGCTCATGCCCTGACAGATCATCGAGAGTACCTGCATTTGACGGTCGGTTAAGGCAATTCGGTTGAGTGCCGAGCTGTCCGCCAGTCCGCGCGCGGACAGCCACGTACCCTTGATCAGCGTTCCTTCGACTGCCTGTGCAATGATGGTCACCGTGTCTTCGATTGGTGCCGCCTTGCTGATGAAAGCCGACGAGCCAGCGCCGAAGCACGCGCCAACCTGCAGCTCATCGTCATTACCCGAGATGGTGATCGTTCGCACCGATGGCGAGAGTGCGAGCAATTGGGTAATGGCCTCCAGTCCGCCGATACCCGGCAGACCCAGGTCGATCAGCACCCACCAGGTTAGTGATTTCTTTTTCTTCAGTTCGGACTTGATCAGTGCGATGGCGGTTTCTGCGTCACCGGCAGTCTCGAGCCTGATTTTCGGGAAGCGCGAGCGCACGGCTTCGGCCAGCGCAGTGCGTATGATGGGGTGATCGTCGACGATCAGTAATGAAGGCGGTGATGTCATGGCCCGAATTGTAGCGGACTGAGTTTCATTGAGGTTGATCAGATCACTTTGTGCCTTGCAGCTTGGATTTTCGGATCACCGGATGCGGTGACACTGATTTGCTGATCGTTCAATGCAGGAATGCGAGACCCAGTATCAGCGCTGCAATCAGTAGCGATGCAAGCAGCGCGATGAGCAGAGGTGAGCCGTGTCGGCGCTGCTCCGGCGTAACCGGTTGATCGATCGAGCGGAGTTTGGCAAGTACTTTTAGGTCTGCAACCGGCAAGTTTTCCCACGCATCGCGCGACAGTTGCTCTGCAACCAAGGCAGATTTTTGTTGCGGAAGTACGCGTTGCCCGCTGTTACTTGCAAGGTGTTCCAGAAAATGGTCTTCAGATAGTCCCATCGCTATTGCGATGCGGCGCGCACAATCGATGCGATGTGCATCATCAATGAATGCGGTAATGTCGTCCTCTTCGATACCTTTTATCTGTGCATCAGTGAGACCCGCAAGCATCGCGAGTGTTGCAGTCGTTAGTTTGTGTTCGCGTCGGACGCGCTCGATTTGCTTGCCAAGAACGATGATTTGCGCACCGTTTTTTTTGGTATACCGGGTCATCGCACAGACTCTCTGTTATCAGTGCAGGGAGCATTTGCGCTGGCCTGAAGCACATCATCTATCAGCGTCATTTGTACCCGATAAAACAATTTGTAGTCGGGTGTCTGAAGTTTCCGAAGCGTGACCGATAAACCCCCGCCAGTGCGCAAGCGCAGCCAGCCTTGCGCCTCACTGACACTGGCAATGCTGTTTTCAAGATGGGCGATTTCGCTGTCACTGCCGGAGAGTATGCGCAGCTTGTCCCAGAACACGCCCGAGGCTGCGTAGCGATCGATCGGGTCCAGCAAACGGAACCAGCCATCGGCCATGGCTGCGATAGCAAAATGATGATCCAGCAATCCGGTGGCTTCGTGCGGGGCGTCATTGCGCGAATCAACCAGAAGACCGCGCAGCATCCCATAATCGAATGCCAGAGCTTCCAGCTGCAGCAGGTGATAGCCTTGTCCACCACACTCCACGCGCGTCATTCGGATTTGCATTAATTCTGCCTGATGATCCGGTTTTTCAAAAAGAGCGCGCACCAGCTGATGTCCACTGGGTTGTACTGCGAGGAACAGATCTTCGAGTACACAATCTTTCGTCTCCGGATACGCGAGCAGGCGTCGTGCCTGCGCAGTGGCAAACAGAATACGCCCACCGTCATCGGTCACCATCGCATTGCCAGGGAGCTGGTAAAACGCTTGCGTGACAACGAGAAGATCGTTGGTCGCTGCATTCGCCTTGGCCACCAGCTGGCGCGACACGCGATCAGATAGTTCTGCGTGTCTTGCGGACGATAGCTTCAGCAGCGCGATGAGCAGCAGCAGCTTGATCAATAGCCAGGCGACGCCGGTCGCGGCCAGCAGCGGGGCGCCATACACGTCATTGGCTTGCGCGGTCATGGATAACATTCCCGTCAGCAGTTGTAGTGCTGCGGCCAAGCCGGATAACAGCGCCAGCAACGACACTGGCCCTTGTGCAATCGAGTGCAGTCGTGCGTTCCGGGCGCACTCGGCTGCGGTGCCGATAAAAATCGTGCAGAGCACGACTGAGGCCATCAATGGCGCGGTGATACCGATGCCTTGCAGTGGCAACTGCAGCGCACCTGTCGCCAGCGCGACTGCGGCTAACGTGCCGAGGATGGCGATGGTTGTAACGCGTCTACCCACCGATACGTCGACCGCAATGGCAGTAGCGATAGCGCAGGCGGCGATCAAGTCAAAAGCGAAAAATGCGGTCAGGTCAGCTTTGAGCGCCAAGCTGTCTGCAATCCACCAGGCGAGTGGATGCATCAGCATTGCCAGCGCGGCAAGCCCTGCATGGCGATCGCCGGGTTCCCAGGGTCGTGCTCGGTGACGCAGCAGTTCCAGCGCAAGTAAGGCGCCGCTGGCGAGCAAAAAGAACAGCACCGAGGCGTTATCGAATTTCATGGCCCACCCGCCTCAGTCTTGCCAACGCTGTTGTTGTCGCTGCGGGTGCTGTGTGCGGTGTGCTGGTGGTCGGTGGGGTCGGCCTGAAGGTCGGCGTCATTGCCTTTGTCGCGCTCAGGTGGGGCGCTGATGGGCAGGCTCTCCGGTCCCAAGGTGCCTGCAATTGTCGTCGCGGGCTTGTCTGGCGCAGGGGTTTGCACGCGCATTGGCTGGGTGAAAGAGAAATCTGAAATGACGGGCCACATCATGGTCAGCACACCCAGCGCCAACACCATCGCAACCGTAACCGTGGCCCTTGCCAGAGATCGTCTCGGGCTTCTGTAGTACTTGCCAGGCGGGGTTGGCGCGCGGGCCGGCGCACCCACGCCCGCGAACAAGGACGCAGCACTGGTACCGCCGGCATCATCATCCAGATCCCACCGGGCCAATTGCTCACCCATCCAGGCCATGCGCTCTCTGCAGGCCTGGCTGCTGCCGGGAAAAAGCGCAACCAGCCGGAGCCGGTGGTCGCGCGTGCCAGTCGCGAGTTTGATCAACTGCTGGAAAGCAGCGCGGGGTACGGCCTGCGCTTCCGGGATGAACAGCACGCACCCGGGAGGACGACGGGTGGGCAAAGCGCGGTGACCAGAAACGGTCTGCAGAGCCGCGTCGAAGCGATTGAGCATCAGATCGACGATCAGGGTCTCAAGCCGATCCGGCTCATACTTTTCGACATGCCAGCCATCTTGTTCGGACAGCGCGACCGCCAGCGCTGCTGCATAGTCCAGCAGCTGACCACGGTCGCGCCCCACCATGGCCACATGAAGGCGGTCGAGAGACAAGGATTCGCGAACGATGGAAAAGTGCTCCCAGTCCGCCGGACGTATCGAGCTTGGCATGGGGAACAGTATACTAAAGTATTACTTGTTTCCGGTATCGAATTTGGATATTACGTTTTTAATTCGATAACAAGGTGCTCACAATTCGACCAATCTCTGAACGGAGCTCCGTTGGCGACCGGCGGGTTGGCGCATGGCGCGCTCCGCGCCCACCAGGGGCAGCAAGGCTAGCGGTTCGAGTCGCCACAGATCTGCTCGACGACCACTCGAACCGAGTCCGCCGCATCTCTCACCCAAACCTCGCCATCCTGAATCGTCACTTGCAATTGCATGGTCCGCTGGCACAGTGGCTCCAGTGCTTTGGCGACCTCGGGGTCAATCTGGAAGACCTGAAGATTGCCAGCGCGGGAGACTTTGGATTGCGTTTGTTTCCACCAGATGGCTCCCGTACTGGCATACAGATAGACCCGCACTCGCGATGACTTGCCGCAGGCTTTCAGGATGCGGCGCTCGTCGGGCTGTCCGACCTCTATCCATTGCTCGATCAAGCCGGTCAGATCTTTTTGCCACAGATCGGGCTCATCGCTATCCGAAATACCTTTGCCGAATTCCAGCGATTCATGGGCATTCAACGCAAAAACCAGTATCCGAATCATCATCCTTTGCAATGTCTCTGAAGGATGACAGGCAATACTGAGCTGATGATCAGCGTAGTAATGGCTGTCCATATTGGCTATCTGCAGGCTAGCTTTGTAGATGGTGGATTTCAGGGCCATTCGAGTACGGATAAAAAAGATGGTTCGAGGCTTTTGGAGCCTCCGAGTTGGTAAACGCAGAGCCGCAATCAAACGAGTCACACTTTCGTGGCGGGAGCCGATCATAGCACTCTGAATCTCTCGAATTGGATGTGCAGAGATCATGAAGTGATACCTGAGTCGACCTCTTGCATGGATTTGTCTGAAGATCAGGACCACGCTGGCGTATACAATGGCGCCTGAATGTCTGAAAAATCATGATCGAACACAATCACGAATGGGATGCGGGCGAGCTAGGCTGTGGTGAACTGGTGCTGGGTGTTCGCAAGCGATTGCGCGCGCATCCAGGCCAGGTTCTCAGGCTGGTTGCGCTGGATACCGGTGCTGCAGTTGACTTGCAAGCATTCTGCAATATGACAGGCGACGTATTGCTTGCCGTTGATCTGGTCAGCAAGACTTACTGGTTACGCGGCAGGGAAAAATAACTGAATTAACGATTCAAACTCACAGGAGAAACAGCATGGCGGGTAAATTCTGTATCAATCTCACCTGCAGTACCGATAACACTGATCGTGCCACCGTCGCGTTCGTGGTTGCCAATGCAGCGGTGGCTTCGGACAAGGACACACTGGTATTTCTATCCATTGAGGCGGTACGTCTATCGCAAAAGGGTGTTGCCGAGGGCATTCACGAGGAAGGATTCGCGCCGCTCAAAGACTTGATGAACAGCTTTATCGAAGCGGGCGGAAAGATTTTTGTCTGCTCACCCTGCTTCAAGAAGCGCAAGCTGGATGAAAACAATCTGATCGATGGCGCGCTGATCGTCGGTGGCGCCAAGCTGGTCGAATTCATGGCCGAAGGCTGCCCCAGCCTGAGTTATTAATTGCCAGAGCCTGTATCGTCAGGGTGCCGGACACACTACGGCGCTTTGCTACGGACCTGACGACACAGCCGATCCGTTCTCAAAGTCCTGCACATGCAAGCAATTCAAACCCATCTTCATCAGCCCGACGTCAGTTTTGACGGCGGTGATCTCGATTGCGGCAATGGCTTGTTGCTATTGATTCGCAAGCGCATCGATCCACTGCCCAAAGGTGGTTTGCTGGAGATACGTTCGTCCGAAATGTCGGTCGAGGAAGATCTGCCCGCGTGGTGCCGTCTGACGGGTAATGAACTGCTCTCATGGACCAAGCAGGACCGGCAGCGCAGCTTTCTGGTCGCCAAAGGCAAATTCTCCGAACGTGGGAGCTCGACTGCCGCGGCGTCGGTATCGGATGCATCAGCCGCGATATTGGCGAACGCGCCGGTCAAGGTGATTATCCCCACGCACTTGCCTGCGCCAAGTGCCGCACCGACGATTGCACCCTTGTCGGTTATGGGCATCGGTAGTTGGCCGCGCCCGCGCTGGATGCTGCAAGCCATCCATGATCACCTGGAGGGTCGCCTCGAGCAGGCGGCTTTTCAGGCGACCGCTGATGACGCGGTCAGGCTTGCCGTTGCAGCGCAATTGCGCGCCGGTGTCGACGTGGTGACGGATGGTGAGCAGCGTCGCGATAGTTATGCCAGTTTTGTCGGCGGTATTCTCGACAACTGTCAGCTGATTCCACTAACCGATCTGCTGCCGTTAGTCGATGATCCGGAAGAATTCGCGCGTGAGCTGCGGGCACTTGATGTACCAGCGGCTGAGGTCAGACATCCGGCCGTGTTCGGCCCTCTGGGTCGCAGCAAGCCCTTGGCAGTACATGAAATGGATTTCGTCAGAACCTTGACCGACAAGCCGGTCAAGGTCGCGCTGCCGGGGCCATATCTTTTGACACGCACGATGTGGCTGGAATGTGTTTCCGATCGCGCGTACCAGGACCGCGAAGCGCTGGCCACTGATGTGGTGCGCGTACTGCGTGAAGAACTGGCTTCGTTGCTGGCGGCAGGTGTGGCACTGGTACAGTTCGACGAGCCGGTGCTCTCCGAAGTGGTGTTTTCCGGGTCGGTGTCCAAGCGCAGTTTCATGTGCGGTGCGCTGTCTGAAAAAAATGAGATACCGGCTGAGCTGGGTTTTGCGCGAGAGCTCATCAACGCCGTGGTCGCAGGTTTTCCGCGCGAGCGACTCGCCGTACACATGTGCCGGGGTAACTGGACGCCCGACGAGGGCGCGGCTTTGTCAGGCGATTACACGCCACTGATCGACACGCTCTCTGGTCTTCGTGTGGGTAGTCTGTTGCTGGAATTATGTACACCTCGTGCGGGCGAAATGGAAATTCTGCGTGCGATTCCAGACGATGTGCGTATCGGTGTGGGTATCTGTAATCAGAAACATGCGCATATCGAAAGTCTGGACGAGGTAGTAAGCAAGGGCGAACGCGCGATTCAGCTCTTTGGCAAAGCGCGAGTGCTGTTTACACCCGACTGCGGTTTTGCGACCTTTGCCGATAATCCGCTGGCGTCCGAAAAGATCGCAGAGCAGAAGCTCAGCGTCATTGCCGCTGCCAGCCAAATACTCCGGCAGCGGCACCGCATACCCGGCGAGTCTGGGCTATAACTTTGCTGGTCCGGTTACGGATGCTGCAAGGGGTGCCACATAATCGATGGTTTTTGGCTTCCCTGAGCCTTGGAAACGCATTTGGCGAGCTTCATCGGCCGTGTAGACCTTGTCTTTGATGACCTGCTCGCCATGTAAAGTCAGTCCTTGCAGGTTTGCTGTTTCACTATTGAATTTGAACGATGTTATCCCTGCACTTAATGGAACACCGACAGTGCCGGCATTGATGGTTGTTTTGAAGCCGCGCCAAGCGATCTTGCCGTTGACATCCGCAGAACCTGAGTTAATCCACCCCTTGCCAATTTCTACGAAGATAGGGACGGCATTACCTTCGTGTTGACATGCCTCTTCCAAAGGCACGCCGTCACGTGGAACGGGTTTTTGAACGCTAAACTTTGTAAACGCGTCAGCTGGTATGCCGAGCAGGTGTTTAATCTTTATAAAAACGTTTGGCAAAGTCGGTTCCCAATTCACGCGCTCGCCATTGATTACACCCCATGTCTTGTAGAAGACGTTAAAGCAAGTTTCGGCTCTGACAGCCCAATCATCAGGATTCTGCATTGCCGGACCCCAAGCCAATGTGGCGCCATAAGGGGTGAAGTGTTCTATTTTCATGAAAGCCTGGGTATACGGACGCAGTACTTCCGGGTTGGGTACTGGAAAAACATTGACGGACGGCAGACCAAGTAGCTTCATACTCTCGACCACAGGTGCAATTTTGCCCGGATAGTATTTATGAGTATCAAAGTTGTCAAAAATTTGTCCGGTGTACCAGGAAAAATTTTCTATTTTTCCGGTACGCGGGGAGACCCGCTCTCCGGGTGCTATGCTTTCCTGATGTGAAATATCCAGTTGTAATTGTCCCTGATTATTGCGCCACAGTGATCCGACGGCGACGTGGCCTATGGGGCCGTATGCGCATGGAAAACGGAAAACGAGGGCCATGCCCTTATCAGTCGATTGCATCAGACTCATTTTTTTATCAACGACGCTCATGAGTTCTGCAACGAACTGACCTCCTTCGCGAGTATTGGCAAATTGCGGGAAACATTTTTCGCCAAAAACTACATCACGCAATTCCTCTATCGCGATCTTACCCAAGGTCTGGGGGATTTCGCAGGCAAATGCTTCCTGAACGTCTTGTATTTTCGCTGCATTATTTGCTGTCTTGCCAAGATCGGTATGCGTTGATTCTTCTTGTTCTTTTTTTGGCTCTATATTCGGTTTTCTAGCTTTGTATAATTGGTTTAAGCGATCTAATTGTTTCTTTTTTTCCTCTGTTGAGAATTTATGAATGGGCGTATTCGCTGATGAATTCTCAGAAGAGTATTCCTTTTTTTCTTTTTGATGCAAAGAGGGTTTTTTTGGTTTGGACGCTTCCGATTCACTGACTTTTTGATCAGTCAAGGATTTGTCAATTTGGATGTTTTGATTTGCATTTTGTGGATTAACGTGCATGATTGTCTCCTTCATTAATGCGTTAATTTTTTCTGCGATTGGATTTTTTGGTGCTGATTACAGACTGCACTTTCATATTGTTTTTTGACTTACTTTTTATAATTCTGCGACACACAAATATGCTTGCTCGCCATAAAACGTAGATTTATTCAGCGTATCCGTAGATATCTCATTCGCCTTCATAATTTCTGCAAAGAAATTCGTTCAAATAGGGAGCTATCCACCTCCAGCCGTAGTTCAATCATTTCCGCCACAGCTTCATCACCCCCTTGCCGTTCATAGGCATTTCTCAATTGACACTTGAGTAACGAAAATATTGAATAAATTCAATTAACAAGATCTTTTTTTCGACTATCGATTCAACGCGCAGAGCGCTGGTAGCGTGATTGCCAAGAGGAGGGAAAGCAGGGATGGCCTAACTTGTGCGAGTTTGTAGATAGCCGCTTCGTCTCATAGCGCACTGCGGAACGATGGCGCAAAAAAACCACGTCCGATTTCAGAGAAAGTCAGCCTGGTTTGGCGAAGCGGAATGCGTGAGGCCAGAAGCCTGGGTCAGCTCTGGCGAAGGGGCTATGACAAAGAGGGGCTGGCCAGGCGCACCGCCGCAGACAGTACGGTGGTACGACAAGGCGGTGCAACAACGCTAGCGGCTTTTTGTCAGAGCCTGTTAATCAGCGCTTCCTTAGCGCAGCTTTTCGTTGGCACCAAGCGTTGTTATTTTTTTGTGGTCGGAAGTCCGCGCACGGGTCCAAAGCTGCGGTTCTGCGAGGAGAGGTCGCCGTGCGAGTTCAGTGCTTCTACGGAAATAGTCGCCTGGACGGTGGCAGTCTTGTCTGCACAATTTTTCATGCAGTCGGTATTGGTCACATCCGGTTGACCTTTGGCCGTGGAAAGACCGTGCGCGCGGGTCATGCCGTTACGGTTCGGCATTCGTTCTTGAATCGCTTTGATGTTCTGGTCCGTCAAGCTGAAATCCTCTGGCACAATCTCGGCCAGATTCAAGATGTAGGCAGTGACGGCATAAGTCTCATCGACCGACATGGATTTGGGTGCATTCCAAGGCATTGCGCGGTAAAGGTAATCCCACAAGGTGCTCAGCGTCGGTACTTTCATGATTGCTGACCGGAGTACCGTGTTCGGATTGGACAAGGTAGCGACTTTTCCAAGCCGGACATCCTCAGCTGTTGTGCCGCCTACGATGGGGGCAGACATTTGCGTCAGTTCGCCGAAGGTGCCATGGCAGGCTGCGCACTTCGCATCCCACACTTGTTGCCCTTGCAGTACCGTACCGGCGCCTTTGGGGAGACCCTTGAAATCGGGTCGCACATCGATATCCCACGTTTGAATTTCTCTGGCTGTGGCTTGGCGGCCTACGCCCGGATAAACGGCTTCTGCTTGCACTGCTTGCATCAAAGCGCAGGAGAGGGAAATCATCAGCCCAGCCATGCGTTGACATCGGCCAGAGGAAAGTCGCCAGGCTTTGCTCGGTCTTCTGAACACGCCTGGGAGGCAGGCAAGCCCCTTGATTTGCTGCAGGGCTGGAAGTTCGGAGAGATATTTAGTAAACCTGAACATTCATCACCTCGCCATTAGCCATAATTTGCCAGGATTGAATCGCATTATTGTGATAAGTGGATCTGCTTCCCCGGACTTTGCGCAGCTGCTCAATACCGGGTTGGATATGACCCGTTTCGTCAACAGCCCGCGATTGAAGAATCGCCTCGCTGCCATCCCAGACCCAGTCGATATTGAAACGGGTGAGGGCTTTGTTTTGTATCGGCCCCTCCAGACGGGCGCTGCGCCAGTTACGTCCGCCGTCAACGGACACATCCACTTTTCTGATCTTGCCGCGTCCCGACCAGGCCAGGCCAGTGATGTTGAATAGCCCTTTGCTCAGTAACTGCTGACCGCCAGAGGGTGAGGTGATGACGGATTTGCATTCCTGAATCGAGCTGTACTGCCGATGGCTCCCATCGGGCATCAGGTCGATGTATTGAATTGATTCATCCTTGGTGCCCCAGGGCTGATCGCCCACTTTAATACGCCGCAGCCATTTGACCCATGAGACACCTTGCATGCCGGGTACGACCAATCGCAAGGGGTAGCCATTTTCCGGGCGCAGCATCTCGCCATTCATGCCCCAGGCAACCAGTACATCATCCAGCGCATGCTCAATGGGAATCGTGCGCGTCAGGCTGGCACCGTCCGCACCTTCAGCCAGAATGAAACGCGACTGCTGTTTTTCATAGCCGCAGTAATCCAGCAGCAAGGACAGCGGCACACCCGTGAATTCGCAGCAGGACAGCATGCCGTGCGTGTACTGCACCGTCGGCACGGAGGGATGACCCCATTCCATCGCCGTGTTGGCGCCGCACTCCAGAAAGTGAATGCGCGAGACAGAGGGTAGCCGCATCAGATCATCCATCGTGAAGATCATTGGCGTCTTGACGAGACCGTGGATCATCAGGCGATGCGTGTCAGGCGCAACATCGTGCCAGCCTTGGTGGTGTCTTTCGAAATGCAGGCCATTCGGTGTGATGATGCCAAACAGTGCCTGCAACGGGGTGAATGAGGCCGATGCTTCTTGCGTTCTTGTCAGGCCGGGTGATATGCGTTTGAGAATGGCATTTTCATGGCGCGAGGGTTGTCCGTAGCCGGCCTGAGTGACGGGCTTGCCCAGCGTTGTCGAGTGTGGTGGTAGTAAGAGAATATTCGGATCGCCCACCGCCGAGTCTTCACGGCCTTCAGCACCTATCTCGTTGGCAAAGCTCATGGAGGCCGAAGACCCTGCGGAGGCAGCCGAGGCCATCAAAAAACTTTGTCGCAAAAAGCGGCGCCGTTTTTCATCGAGCCCTTTTTCATCGATCTCGCGCGCGAGCCGCTGATCCAGAAAATTTTCAGGCGCTCTTCTAAGTCGTCCGGGGCGCTTGGTCTCTGTCGTCATACGATCACTTTACCCACTTTTCTTCTCAACGCTCGCCGTTGGAGTGCAAGCTCAGGGCTTCACAAATCGCAGCGTCATCCGGTCCGACTCACCTATGGCACGGTACTTGGGCTTGTCACTCTCGGCGACACCGCGCAAGTTGGGGAGCAAGTTCCATACACCGCCGGGATGGTCTTTTGTATCAAGCGGGTTGCTGTTGATTTCCGAGCTGCGATCGAGCCTGAAGCCGGCAGCGGCAGCTGCCTCAATGACGAATTGCTCGGTCATGTACCCCGATTCGATTTGGTTGGACAACGGTGTGTCCGGTTTTGCCCGGTGCTCAACAACCCCGAGTACACCACCCGGCTTCAAGGCTTGAAAAAAACCTTTGAACATTGCTTGGGTGTGTCCGGCTTTGGCCCAGTTGTGTACATTGCGAAATGTCACCACCAAATCAGCAGTGCCTTCCGGAGCGAAGACAGGTGCGGCGGGATCATAGGTTTTGATAGTCGGTTCACCGTAAAGCTCAGGCGCGGCTTTCAGCATCTGGCGATAGGCCGCATCTCTGCGCTTCATCGCCTCGGGCATATCGTCGGTGAGTGCCGGAACGGCAGCGTAGTACCGACCATTTTGTTTTAATAGAGGCGCAATGATTTCGGTATACCAGCCGTTCGCAGGCGAGATTTCCACGACGGTCATCTGCGGTTGCAAGCCAAAGAACAGGAGCGTCTCTTTCGGGTGGCGGAATTGATCGCGTGCTCGGTTGGCCTCCGAGCGGTGGGGCCCTAGGATGATTGTATCCAGTAATACCTGCACTTCGTGAGCGTGAGCGTTTTTGGAAGTGTAAGGGGCTAACCCGGCGGCGATGAGTAAGGTCGCTGCGAGGCAGCCCATGAGCGAGCTTGTTTTTTTGTTCATGATTACACCCCCTGAAAACGACAGTGTGCCAGATTATGCTTCCTTTTCATCTGCCGCCGTTTTAGGGCAAGTAGCATGCTCTGATGCATAGGTAAAACGCGGTTCCCGACAGCGCTGTTCGCCCAATGCGGGGGAGTTGAGGCCCTGTGAGGAAATGCGTTTGTCTTCACCTTCTGCGACAATAAGGCCGTTTCTATCTTAATGAGCCTGCCCACCATGAAGAAATGGCTTTTTCCGTGTGCCTTTTTGATCGCGACGCCCACTCTGGCTGAAAATTGGGTGCCCTATGCGCAAACCAATCAGGTCAGCCGGTACTACGACAAATTACGCATGGTGAACATGAGTGGTAACGCCTTCATCTGGGATTTGCATGACCTTCAAGGCGCGGTGACTGACGCATCAGGCAAGACGTATCAGTCAGTGCTCTATCCAACCGAATTCAGCTGCCGCAAGCATCAACGTCGGATCCTGAGTACCCACAAAATGTCGGATCGTATGGGCGCAGGAAGCCTGATCATGGAGCACAACCTGGTGGGTGACTGGATTGATGTCGCGCCGCAAACGCCAGATGACCAACTGATGAGAGCCGTTTGCGACAGCCAATAACCATGATTAACGCTCCCGAAAATTTTAGTCGAGTCCCATGACTGCTTATCCGCTGACCTCCCTCGTTACGCTGCTGACCGTTTTGCTGATGTTCGTTACCTCAGTCATCGTTGGCAAAGCGCGCGTGAAATACGAAATCATGGCGCCTGCGACCTCTGGGCACGACATGTTCGATCGCGCTTATCGCGTGCAGATGAACACATTGGAAGCCGCAGCGATGATGCTGCCGTCACTTTGGATCTATGCGATCTTCAATGGCGAGACCGGTGCTTTTGCCATGGGTGTTATCTGGCTGGTCGGTCGCGCGTGGTATGCGCAGGCCTATCTGACGAATCCTGTGCGTCGGGGTCCGGGTTTTGGTATTGCCTTTGTTGCGCTGGCCGGTTTGTGGTTCGGTGCTTTGGTGGGGCTTGCACTCAGAGGCGTATCGCTGTTCTGACTGCGGCACGCGCGCTCAGCGCCCGGGTCCAACATGTCGCATTCCCATGAATGCAACGAATATTTTTCGACTAGCCGCGCCCCACATAAGGCATGTTTGTCGCCATGATGGTCATGAACAAGATATTGCTTTCCAAAGGCAGATCGGCGATTTGTACGACTGCCTGGCCGACGTGCTCGACATCCATGGTCGGTTCCGCCTTCAGTGATCCATCGGCCTGAATCACGCCTTTGCTGATGACCTGTGTCATCTCGGTGGCCGCATTGCCGATATCAATCTGGCTGCAAGCGATGCGATCGGCACGCCCATCCAGTGCAATCGATTTGGTGAGTCCGGTAATTGCATGCTTGGTGGCGGTGTAGGGCGCAGAGAAAGGCCGCGGCGTGTTCGCGGAAATTGATCCGTTATTAATGATGCGGCCCCCTTTGGGTGACTGTGCTTTCATCATGCGCATGGCTTCTTGCGCGCAAAGAAAGGAACCGGTCAGGTTGGCATTCACGACATTCATCCACTGCGCATAGCTGAGTTCTTCCATAGGCACGGGCGGAGAGGCGGTGCCGGCGTTATTGAACAGCACATCGATGCGGCCGAATGCGGCTTTCAGGCTGGCGAAGAGCTGCTTGACACTGTCCGGGTCACCCACATCGCAGGCGACTGCCAGCGAATTGGCTTTTGTTCCTCCGATATCTTCGAGCGCTGCTTGCAGCTTGTCGAGTTGGCGGCCGGTGATTACGATCTGATAGCCGGCTTTCAGCAGGGCTTTTGCAGCTGCTTTGCCTATACCGGTACCTCCGCCGGTAACCAGTGCGACACGGTTGGAATTCATGTGCTTATCTCTGTTGGTGGTTGATCGCAAACGCATAGCCCGGCTCGCGAGAGTGAACGTGCTTTGCTATTCTTGCCTGTGAAAAGTCTGCCCGCTGTCCCACACGCAGGCATCTTGATCTTACCATTCGCGCAGATGGCGCCCGCCATCGCAACCAATCTCTGTTACCTTGCGCTGCACTGCTTGTGTCGAACCGTTAAAACCTAAACAACAAAACTATGTCCATGCTCATTAACCGTCAGGTGATTCTATCTAGCCGTCCCGAGGGCATTCCGCAGGCCGAACACTTTCAAATTACCGAGACCGCCCTACCGCAACCACGGCCGGGCCAGGTGCTCATACGCAATCACTTTCTCGCCGTCGAGCCGGCCATGCGGGGCTGGGTAAATGCCGTGGCCAACTATGCGCAACCCGTCGGTATCGGTGAAGTCATGCGATCTTTTGCTGCCGGCGAAATCATCGCCTCCGAAGACCCGCAATGGCCGGTTGGCACGCGTGTTACCGGCATGTTCGGCTGGCAGGATTACGCGGCGGTCGATGTAAGTACGATTGATTACCGTGTGGATCAGGCGGATCTGCCGTTGTCGACGTCGCTGGGTGTACTCGGGATTAACGGGATTACCGCGCATTACGGATTGCTGCGCATTGGTCAGCCAGCATCAGGCGAGACCGTGCTGGTGTCGACCGGGGCGGGTGCCGTGGGTTCTTGCGTGGGCCAGATCGCCCGCATTCACGGTTGTCGCACCGTTGGCATTACCGGAGGTGAGACCAAGCGCCGGATGTGTATCGACCGCTTCCAGTACGATGCCGCCGTCGATTACAAGCGCGAGGATTTTGCCGAACGGTTGGCAGCGGCTTGTCCGCAGGGTGTCGATATTTATTTTGACAATACATCGGGGAGCATCAGCGACACAGTGATGCAGCACCTGAACGTGGGGGCGCGCATTATCATTTGCGGTACCGCCTCGATCGCCAACTGGAATCCGACCCCACTGGGTCCCCGGGTAGAGCGCCAGCTTCTGGTCAAGCGGGCTCGCATGCAAGGCTTCGTCATTCTCGATCACCGCGACCACTACACAACCGCGCGCTCGGACCTGGCCGATTGGGTGCGGCGGGGCTTGATTCAATACGAGGAGGAGGTACTCGACGGTATCGGTCATGCCCCGGATGCCATTGCCGGGCTCTATCGGGGCGACAATCTGGGCCGGCGGCTGATTCGGGTCGTGGGCTGAGTCGAGCCTCTCAAACTATTGACGGGCGTCCTTGCCGGCAAGGTGGCGAAATCTTTATGAGCCTCGACCAGCACGTGGGGTGGGGCAGCCGGCCCGACCGCAGACAGGGCGATTTGATTTCTCGGGCAGCCTTCCTTACCCGTAAACCCAGTGCTGGTGCCACTTTACGTCGTAGTAAGTCCTTGCCCGTCGCACAAGGTGGACCGGAATATTGATCGCCGTAGCCGACTGTTCAGATATTCTGAACTTAATGTAAAGAAATATTTATTTTTCCTGAAGTAGACTCATCAGTACAGTTGCAGCCTAAGCAGTATGGGCGGCTTTTTACGGCGCCTCTGTACCTTTTGCAAACTGCGCTCTTGCGCGCAGCCAGACCCCCAACAGGAGAACAAGAATGCTCACACGAGTCAGCCCCGCCAATTGCGCGTTTCCAGATCAATTGGATTTGTCGCAGAGCGATCCTGCACTTTGGGCCGCTATACAGCAGGAGGCGACTCGTCAGGAGGATCACATCGAGCTGATCGCTTCTGAAAATTACACCAGCCCAGCGGTCATGCAGGCGCAAGGCTCTGTGCTCACCAATAAGTATGCCGAGGGCTACCCCGGCAAGCGGTACTACGGCGGCTGTGAGTATGTCGATATCGTCGAGCAGCTGTGTATCGACCGACTCAAAGAACTCTACGGCGCGAATTTCGCTAACGTACAGGCGAACTCGGGTTCGCAGGCGAACCAGGCGGTGTTTCTCGCCTTGTTGAATCCCGGCGACACCATCATGGGCATGTCGCTCGCCGAAGGGGGCCACCTGACGCACGGCATGCACCTGAACATGAGCGGCAAATGGTTCAACGTCGTCAGCTACGGCTTGAATGAGAAGGAAGAGATCGATTACGAGGCCATGGAGCGCACCGCCCATGAACACAAGCCCAAGCTGATCATTGCAGGCGCATCAGCGTATGCACTGAAAATCGACTGGGCACGTTTTGCCAAAGTCGCCAAAGACGTGGGCGCGTACTTTCTGGTGGACATGGCGCATTACTCGGGCCTGATCGCGGGTGGTGTGTATCCGAACCCGGTGCCGCATGCGGACGTAGTGACCTCTACCACGCACAAGAGCCTGCGCGGTCCACGCGGCGGCATCATTTTGATGAATAACGAGGACATGGCAAAGAAAATCAACAGCGCGATTTTCCCTGGCTTGCAGGGTGGTCCGCTGATGCATGTCATTGCTGGCAAGGCGACCGCATTCCATGAAGCACTGCAACCGGCATTCAAAACCTACCAGCAGCAAGTGATCAAAAATGCTGCGGTGCTGGCAGAGACACTGGTCGAGCGCGGTCTGCGTATCGTGAGTGGTCGCACCGAGTCGCACGTGATGCTGGTTGATCTGCGTGCCAAAGGGATTACAGGCAAAGCTGCCGAGGCTGCATTGGGCCAGGCGCACATCACCTGCAATAAGAATGGCATTCCGAATGATCCGGAAAAAGCGATGATCACCAGCGGCATCCGTCTGGGATCGCCTGCCATGACCACGCGTGGATTCCGCGAGGACGAAGTGCGCGCGACTGCCCATCTGATCGCGGACGTGCTCGAAGCGCCAAATGATGCAGCGCGAATTGCACAGGTGCGTGAAAAAGTGAGTGCGCTGGTACGTCCTTTCCCCGTCTACGGTGCGCTTGTTTAAATCATTTTAAGTATGGAAAGGGCGGCACAGATCGCCCGTGAAACTCCAAATCCAATCAATACCAGGAGGTCAAAATGGCTGGTCGTAATTTTTTGTTTGTACCGGGTCCTACCAACGTACCTGATCGTGTGCTGCGCGCCATGATGGTCTCAATGGAAGATCATCGTTCGCCGGCATTTCCGGAACTCACCCGTGCCATTCTGCCCGGTCTGAAAAAAGTCTTTCGTACCGAACGCGGCACCCCTTTTGTCTTTCCTTCCTCCGGGACGGGTTGCTGGGAAGCTGCGATTGCCAACACGCTCTCGCCCGGTGACAAGGTGCTCGCCGCGCGTTTCGGCCAGTTCAGTCATCTGTGGATTGCGATGTGCGAGAAGTTTGGACTCGATGTTCAGATTGTCGATGCCGAATGGGGCACGGGCGTACCGCTGGAGCAGTACGCTGACATTCTGAGCAAGGATACCCAGCATCAGATCAAGGCTGTACTCGCCTGCCATAACGAAACCGCAACGGGTGTCACCTCGGATATCGGCGCCGTGCGCAAGGTGCTCAATGACGCAAAGCATCCGGCGCTGTTGTTCGTGGATGCGGTGTCCTCACTGGGATCGATCGACTTCCGCTTCGATGACTGGGGTGTTGACATGGCCGTGTCCGGTTCACAAAAGGGCCTGATGCTGCCAGCGGGTCTTGGCATCATGTGCGCCAGCCAGAAGGCGCTCGATATGCACGCACAAGCCAAACTGCCCCGCGCCTATTTTGATCTGCAGGACATGATGGCGTCTAACCAAACCGGCTACTTCCCCTATACGCCCGCACTGTCGCTGATGTATGGATTGGTGGAATCGCTCAAGATGATCGAAGAGGAAGGTCTCGATAACATCATCGCGCGTCATCACTACCTGGCGGAAGGTACACGGGCTGCGATCACCCAGGGTTGGGGCATGAAGCTGTGCGCTGCTGACCCTAAGTGGTACTCCGATACTGTTTCAGCTGTCATGGTTCCCGAGGGTTTCAACGGAGCCGAGGTCATCGCACGTGCTTACAAGCGCTACAACGTATCACTGGGCGCCGGCCTCTCCAAAGTGGCAGGCAAGCTCTTCCGTATTGGTCACCTCGGTGATTTGAACGAAGTGCATCTTATGTCCGGTATTGCAGGTGCCGAAATGGCCATGCTCGATTGCGGCATCAAGGTGCAGCCCGGTAGCGGCGTGGGCGCAGCGAGTGACTACTGGCGCAAGCACCGCGCGCCGGCTGGGCTTGATCGGTATTCCCAAGAGCAGGTGGTACTCCAAAAAGCGGCTTGACGAATCCTCTTTTCTGCCTTTTGAGCGGGCTTCGGATCTTCGGATCCGAAGCTTTTTTTTTAAGGCGAGGTCAATAAAAATATCGGTAGTTTCAAGTACGAAGCACAGCCGGTGTCAAAAATCCACGAAGCGGCCGACGTACAGTTTTCAACCTTGCTTGTAAGCTGGTGGCGCTCTGCGGGACATCAGTCGACAGCAGGAATCGCCCTTGATGTGGTTCGTCAGTGGTTGTTTTACATCATACCGCGCCTATTCCGCGAGCTCGGACTGCGCCCCAGTCATCCCAACCCGCAATGTCAGTTCCGCTTCATCCTTGGGGTGAGCTTGTATAATCGGCAGGCTTCAGATTTGTCATGTGCTCAGCAGAATTTTTTGGGTAGTGTATTCGGACCCCTGTGATTGATGCTGGTCCCGGGCCGGGTAAAGATGGCGAGTCAGCGGCGCCCTGGCATGTGGAACCCATTGAAATCAGGGGCGTTGTCCGATTTGTCCAGGAAAGCGCTGATTAAATGCATGCGGAAAATTTTGTGGCAAGGTGAATGGCGATAAAACTTTGATTTGATTGATCCCCGCATCGCACAGCCGCGCTGGCTTGCCCTAAAGCGTGGACTTACTCGGCTTTTCCCTGATTCATCAGCACTCCCTCGATGGCGTTTCATCGTGGCTGGGCAAGATACGACATTTCCGAAAATTTTTGACTGTCAAAGTCGAACTCTCTCCTTGAATCCACCCTTTGATAAAAAATGAAATTTAATCAATTTTTTCAGGCTACAGATCACTGTCCTTATTGCTCCAGCAAAGATGCTTTCGTAGTGTCTGTTGTTGATGGAAAAACCAAAAAAGAACTGATTACAGTGTCGTGTGGTGTATGTGGTTTAGGCAGAGTAGATCCATTACCCTCCGAGCGTGAGCTGGAAGAATGGTACAAAGAAAAATACAGGCAGTCTTACAAAGGCTTGGAAAAGCCGAAGTTGAAATATATTCTCAGGGCGGCAAGAAATGCCAAGGAGCGATTTAACTGGATAAATGAAAATGTAAAAAATTTAAAAAATTCTGGTTATAAAAGTTTGGATATCGGAGCCAGTAGCGGAGAATTTGTCTTTCTGATGAAAAAACTGGGCTTTGATGCGATTGGTATTGAGCCTCATCATGGCTATGCAGATTATGGAATCCGAGAATATGATTTGAAAATACTCTCTGGCGCATTGAGTGAAAAAATTCGTCTGATTGAAGACAAGTCGATGAGCCTCGTAACCATGTTTCATGTGCTGGAGCACCTGCCCAACCCAGTTCAGTCATTAAAAGAAATTGCAAGAATTTTGAGTCCGGATGGCTACTTGTATATTGAGGTGCCGAATGCCACACGTATGACATCGCCTCACTATATGTTCTTTGAAGCTCACGTACTTTATTTCACCAAGCAAACATTGATAAACTTATTAAAAAAATCAGGCTTTGATATCGTTTTTGCTAATGATGAGGAGAGTGGGAATTTGAGAGTTGTAGCGAGATTTCAAGAGAGCTTGGTCGGGAGCTTCGATGCTGGCTCAGATAACAAGCATGATTTGATATCTGCTCAGGCAAAAAGAAAGTGGTTGCCATACTTATGGAATCAACTGATCGAGAATAAATTGTTCAGGAAAATACAAAAAATGCTCGAGGAAAAAAATACAGCTTCCCGCTACACAAATGGCACCGAGCTTTTGAATGACGTTTATAAAGACGTCAAGCTTATGTGATTTGCAAATCAGCTTAAAATTCAAAATAATCCCTTGAATTGCACGGTACCGTTCCACATACTTTATGTGGCCCGATTTATACGTAGTCAATTCGAGGTCCCATAAAAAAACGCCATCCGAGGATGGCGTTTTCATTTCAGTGCGGCTTCACATTATTTTTGTGCGAAAAAAGCACTGATTTCTTTTGCATCCAGCGTGCCGTCTTTGTCTGTGTCGAGTTGATCAAAGGCCTTGGCAATGGCTTTGTTCTTGATTTCTTTTTTGTCCAGCGTGCCATCGCTGTCTTTATCGCCCATCATTACCCGAAAGGTATCGATCTCGATTTGATCTACCGTGCCATCCTTGTCGGTATCGATAGCCTCAAAATTCTTGGCGACCATGGGCATTGCTGTAGCTTCGGTCTTGTCAAGTGTGCCGTCATTATCTTTGTCAGCAGTTTTTACATTTTTTGCCCAAACAGCCGAAGCACCAAGCAGTGAAGCGGTAGCTAGCAGGAAGGTGATCAGATTTTTTTTCATACTGTCCTCAATCAAAATGCGTAAAAAAACAATTGTCCGCCCCCCCGCTAACGGCATCTTTCTTTTTCGGCCAGTGGCTGGCTCAGATGCTTGCCCACCCCTGGGGTGTTACTTTGGCTCGGGATAGGTGTTGCTTGGCGTACCGAGAATTATGCCGGTCATAGAATGAACTCTACGGTCAATTTTTGCAGTTTTGTTTAACCTGAGGTATCCACTGAGCGATTTTTGGGCTTGTTGGTCGTCCTATCCCGAGGCGTCCCCTGGCGAGTTTGATGTGCTCAGGAGCAATTGAGAATAATTCTCATTTGATGTATACTTGTCTCATTCACTTTCTCAAGTCTGTGGCGAGGGTGGCGAGGGAAATCTGCGGAGATTATTTTCTGCGCGCGACAAAGACACGGGCTTGGGAGTCGGTGCACTTTCCTCGATAGGTGCCAGCGCCGCAGCTACCCCGACGAGGCAGGTTCCCAATATTTTCTTTTCTCCGTCTACTGGTCTAGTCATCATGCAATCATCCCTTCGTCTTTTAGCCGGCCTTCTGATTTTTTGTTTCGGAGTGCTTTCCGGTCACACGATGGCCGATACGGTCACTGTCTACTCTGCGCGTAACGAGCAATTGCTCAAGCCCCTGCTGGACCGCTACACGAAGGAAACCGGTACGGAAATCAAGCTGCTCACAGCCAACGAGGGCGCCCTGCTGGCACGGCTTAATGCCGAAGGACCCAGCACACCGGCCGATGTGCTGATCACGGTGGATGCAGGGAATCTCTGGCTGGCCGCGCAGCAGGGGCAATTACAGCCACTGAAGTCCTCGATACTGAACGCGAATATCCCTGCGCACCTGCGGGACCCCGGTAATCAGTGGTTTGGCTTGTCCGTCCGTGCCCGGACCATGGTCTACAACCCGCAGTCGGTTCGTCCCTCGGATTTGTCTACCTACGAAGATCTTGGCAATCCGAAATGGAAAGGCAAGCTCTGTCTGCGAACCAGCAAGAAGGTCTATAACCAGTCGCTGATTGCGATGATGATCAATGAATTGGGCGAAGCAAAAACAGAAGCCATCGTTAAAAGCTGGGTCGCCAATCTGGCGACGGATGTCTTTCCTGATGACACGGCTTTGCTGAAGGCGATAGCGGCTGGCCAGTGCCAGGTGGGTATCGTGAACACCTATTACCTCGGACGTCTGCTGGTCAAAGATCCGCAATTTCCGGTGGCGCTGTTCTGGGCTAATCAGAATGGCAGCGGTACGCATGTGAACGTATCCGGCGCGGGCGTGACGCGTCATGCGAAGAATGTCACGGGTGCGCAAAAGCTCATTGAGTACTTGTCCCTGGATGCAGCGCAAAATTTTTATGTGGATGAAGATCTTGAATTCCCTGCCAATCCCAAAGTAAAAATCAATTCCATCATCAAGCAATGGGGACCCTTCAAGCAAAATCTGCTGAACGTGTCCAAGGCGGGCGAGTTGCAGGCCGCTGCAACGCGACTGATGGATCGCGCCGGTTACAAATAAAAACTTCATGATCCACAGCGCTTCAAGGCCGGCCTGGTCGGTGCTGGCGCTCTCGCTGCTCACGCTGGTGCCGCTGGCGGTGGTGATGGGTAGCTGGTTGCAGCCGCAACCTGACGTGTGGGAACACCTTCGCAGCTTCGTCTTGCCGGCGGTGCTGAGAAACACGCTATGGATGGCGCTCGGTGTGGGCACGTTAGTCGCCTTGCTGGGCGTGTCGCTCGCCTGGCTGACAGCGATGTGCGAATTTCCTCTGCGTCGATTTTTTGCGTGGGCGCTGGTGCTGCCCCTGGCTTTGCCAGCCTATGTGCTGGCCTCGGTCATGGTGGGGCTGCTGGACTACAGCGGTGTCGTACAAACCTGTTTGCGGCAGTGGTTTGGGCCATCGGCGACGCTGCCCTCCATACGGTCGATCACAGGCGCGATTCTGGTGTTCGGTCTCGTGCTCTATCCCTATGTGTATCTGCTGGCACGTCAGGCGTTTATGACGCAGGGACGACGCGCGATGGAGGCTGCGCAAACGCTGGGTATGACGCGCAGTACGGCTTTTTTCAAAGTGGCGTTGCCGATGTCGCGACCGTGGTGGGCTGCAGGCATTACGCTGGCGCTGATGGAAATGCTGGCTGATTTCGGGACGGTTGCGATATTCAATGTCGATACGTTCACCACCGCGATTTACAAAGCCTGGCTTAATCTTTTCAATCTGCCAGCAGCATCGCAGCTTGCTTCATTGCTGGCTATCACTGTCCTCGTGTTGGTGTGGCTGGAGCAGCGCGCGCGCGGGCAGCGCATGTATACCGTCACTGGAGCGACTGCGCGCGCTTCGCAGCAAGAGCGTATTGTGTTGCGAGGTGCGCCTGCCGCGATGGCTTTCCTGGCGTGTGCACTGGTTTTACTCCTTGCATTCATTGTCCCCGTTGCACAGCTTTTGCAGTGGGCTATCGCAGTCGCATCCAGCGATTGGGATACGCGCTATTGGGGATTCATCGCTCATTCTTTGATGCTGGCAACACTCGCCGCCTTGCTGGTAGTGGCCGCGGGAATGTGGATGGCTTATGCGCAGCGTCAGCATCCTGGTCGCCTGACACACGTGTGGGTACGTTTGTCCACGCTGGGTTATGCATTGCCGGGCATGCTGCTGTCGGTGGGTTTGTTTGTGCCGATTGCCTGGCTGGACTTGCAGCTGCTGCCGCTCTGGCAGTCATGGGGTGTGATACCTGCACCTGTGATCAAGGGAACGTTAGCCGTGATGCTGCTCGCACTCTCTGCGCGTTTCATGGCCGTGGGATTTGAGCCCATGCAGGCGGCGATGCAGCGCATCACACAGCATCAGGAACAAGCAGCGCGCAGTCTGGGATTGAATCGCTGGCAGATGCTGCGTTGTTTGCACCTGCCCATGCTGCGCTCGGGATGGCTCGGTGCGAGCCTGTTGGTATTTGTAGAAGTGATGAAAGAAATGCCAATCACACTGATGACGCGTCCCTTTGGCTGGGACACGCTGGCCGTTCGCGTATTCGAAATGAGTTCGGAGGGGATGTGGGAGAGAGCAGCACTGCCCAGCCTGTGCATCGTTGCAGCAGGTATCTTGCCGGTGATTTTACTGGTGCGGGAAAGTGAACGATGAATCAAGTTAATCAGAGCAATGCAAACGTTCCGGCGCTGGTGCTCAAAGCGCTGACGCTGTCGTATCGCTCGCCGTCTGCATCACAGAACGTGGTGCAGGATTTGTCAATTGCTGTGAATCGAGGTGAGATCATCAGTTTGCTCGGCCCATCAGGCTGTGGCAAGACGACGGTATTGCGTGCCATCGCCGGGTTTCAGCCGGTGCAATCGGGGTGCATCGTACTGATGCAGCGTGAGGTTAGTAGCCCTACCATTCACGTCCCCCCCGAGCGTCGCAAGATTGGCATGGTATTTCAGGACTATGCACTGTTTCCTCATCTGGATGTCGCGGCTAATGTAGGTTTTGGTTTGCATGCGATGACGGCTGCAGAACGCCAACATCGGGTCATCGAGTTACTGCGATTGGTGGGCATGACCGAGCTTGCACATCGTTCGCCGCATGAACTATCCGGTGGGCAGCAGCAGCGCGTGGCTTTGGCTCGTGCGCTTGCGCCACGGCCAGAACTTTTGTTGATGGATGAGCCTTTCTCCAACCTGGATGTCGAATTGCGCGAAAAGCTGGCTATTGAAGTGCGCGATCTACTCAAACAAACTGGCACGACCGCCATCATCGTCACCCATGATCAGCATGAAGCTTTTGCGGTGGCTGATCGTATCGCCGTACTTGCCGAGGGACGTTTGCAGCAGTGGGGTACGGCAATGGATTTATATCATCGACCCGTCAATCGTTTTGTGGCTGGATTTATCGGGGAGGGCGTGATGCTTTCAGGCGTTATCGATGCTCAGGGTTATCTGTGCAATGCACTGGGAAAATTTCCCTGCGAGCTATCGGATACCTCTTTGAAAACCGGTGACCAGGCTGAGATGCTAGTAAGACCGGATGACATTCAACACGATGATGATAGCCCGCTCAAGGCGTGCGTCGTCAGCAAGGCATTTCGCGGTGCACAGTTTCTATACACGCTGGCCTTACCCACCGGGCAGCATCTGATTTCACTGGTACCTAGCCATCATGATCACGCTATTGGTGAAATGATCGGTATACGCATGGAGATTGATCACGTCATTTTTTTCCCTGATGTGAATTAGGTTCTGCGGTAGTGCCTTGTTCTTCATTTACTTCCGTTCGTTTGTCGTTCTTTTCATTGATTTTTTCGACTCGCAGCTTATCTGTCGGGTAAATTGAAAAGCTTCCGCCCTGCAGCCCGGGGAACCATTGCTACATCCAAGGCTTCGAATCTGAGGCAGGCGACAGCTTGCAGCTATCGGGGGAGTGCGTTGGTTTGGTACGGACAATATGTCGCAAAATTTTTCAGGAGAATACAAGATGAATCCATGACCATCTATGCATGGATGGCGAGTCTCTTGGTTCTTCTGAGTTTATTGTGGGTGACAACTGAGTTATCGCTGCGGCAGGAAGAAGAGCGAGTGCGATCGTATACGATGAATCAGGCGATCTCGCTGACCAATTCCTATGCCACGCAGCTGACTTTTCTGATTGAGCAAATGAACCAGATTCTTCTGCGCATTCATGCGAGGTGGCAGGATATGCCCGACTTGCTGGATCTTGAGCGTGACAGAAAGCTGGGTCTTTTCCCTGACAGGGATGAATTTTTCATCTTCATTCTCGACGCAAAAGGCCAAATGATCAAAGCGTCCGGTATACCAAATCAACGCGATGAATTTTTCAGGGACGGATATTTCGAGGTACAGAAAAACGACTGCTGCCGCAGTATTCTGATCACCACAAAAAATCTGGGACCAAGTATTCACGATAAAGTGATTTATTTTTCCAAGCGTCTGAGCCACCAGGATGGTAGTTTTGGCGGTGTGGTGGTGATCTCTGTTCTATCTGATTTTCTTGCGACGTTTCAGGACGAACCTTTACGTAACAAGCATGATTTTATCAGCGTGCGTCTAGCTAGTGGCGCTCTGCTGGCAACCCGTATGGGTGCCGCAAGTAATCAAAAAAATGTCTTTTATCTTCAAGATCCCAGGTACTCGGAATCTCAGGGAGTTCGACTTGAATCAGCAGATAAATTTCGGGATAACAAAGCGCGTTATGTCGCTTGGCGCAAGTTGAACGATTATCCGATGGTCACATTGGTTGGGTTGACGGAAGAAGATGCGCTTGCAGGTTATCAGGTGCTGGCGCGGCATTATCGATTGACCGCAACGATGGCCAGTCTGCTGTTCCTGATTTTTGCGGCTGTGGGTATATGGTTCTCGGAAAGACTGGCAGTCAGACGACGCGCCGAAGAGAATGTAAGGTCCACTTATCGTATGGCTACCGATGCTGCCAATGAAGGCTTTTATATGCTGCGCCCCGTCTTTTCTGCCGACGGTTTTCTCGTTGATTTTCATATCGAAGATTGTAACGATCGTGCTGCGATATTTCTCGGCTCAACACGCACTCGCCTGACCGGACGACTAGCGAGTGAGGCTATGCAGCACAAGCTGCTCGAAGACTTGATAGAGGTATGCCATCGTGCACTTCAATCCGGGATGTATGAGGATGAATTTCGCGTGCCCTCTCAAGGCGGTTTGGATGCAAAATGGGTTTACCGTCGTGCCGTGCATTCCGGTGCCGGTATTGCATTGACTCTGCGAGACATTTCTGAACTGAAAGCGCATGAGCAAACGCTGGCTGATCTTGCCAACAAAGATGCATTGACACTACTGCCTAATCGGCGCTGGCTTAGTGGTTTTCTACCTGAGGCAGTGCAAAGGGCGCAGCATAATGACAGTCGCCTCGCCATGTTTTTTATTGATCTCGATAATTTCAAGCTAGTCAATGACACGCTTGGACATCAGGCTGGTGATGAATTACTGACTCAGGCGGCGAACCGTATTTGTCATGCGGTGCGTGCGAGTGATCGAGTGGTTCGGCTGGGTGGTGATGAGTTTACGGTCGTGCTTGAGCATATTGGGAGCAATCGAGATATTGCTCGTGTGGCTGACAGTATCATCCAGATTCTGAGTGAGCCTTTTACCCTCACCGCTGGCGCAGGTAATCGGGTATCCGCATCCATAGGCATCAGCGTTTATCCCAATGACGGTCAAGATGCGGATACCTTGTTAAAGCATGCGGATGTCGCGATGTATGCAGCGAAAGCCGAGGGCAAGTCACGACATCATTTTTACCATCCCAAACTTTCCGATGCGATCCTGCTCAGACTGAGCAAGGAGCGCGCATTGCGGCAAGCGATCGATAAGGATGAGTTTGTTGTTTACTACCAGCCACGGGTAGCGACGCAGACGGGTTATCTGTGCAGTCTCGAAGCTTTGCTGCGCTGGCATCATCCCGAACTGGGGCTGGTTCATCCGCTTGATTTCATTGATGTTGCAGAAGATGCCGGACTGATCATTTCTATAGGCGAAACGGTGATACAGAAGGTGGCGATGCAGCTTGATGACTGGCGCCGCCGTGGGCTGCGGGTGGTGCCTGTCTCCGTCAATATCTCGCCCTACCAGCTTCGTTCGGGCACCACTGCGGCTTATGTTGAAAAAATCGTCAAGCAGTATCAGCTTCCCACGCATTGGCTCGAAGTCGAGGTGACCGAATCGGCCGTCGTGGATCGCAGCGTGGTGGTCTCCAACGAACTGGACGCCATGCGCAAGCAGGGGGTGCGCTTGATGATTGATGATTTTGGTGCGGGCTATTCATCGCTGGCACAATTGCACAGGCTGGATGTCGATGTTCTGAAAGTCGATCAGGCTTTCACGCATGCGCTGGCAGAAGGCTCTGAGGGAGAGATCGTGTACCGCGCCGTTGTATCAATGGCGGTTGCGCTGGACATGCAAGTGGTGGCTGAGGGTGTGGAGACATTGGCACAGCTGGATTTATTAAAAAAAATCGGCTGTCACGAAATACAAGGGCATATCATTTCACCGGCTTTGCCAGCAAAGGAGATAGAGCTGCTGATGCAAAAAACAATCATGCCGCCTTATGATCAAATGACTCAGCTGGCGGTTGTTTGACAAGGTCAGTCAGTGCGCGACTTATTTGATGCCTAGACCGATTTTTTTAATGACTTGAAAGCAGGGCAGCAGGAGCAGACCGATCAAAAAGCTAGCCAGCCACGCCTGCGCACTCATGGAGGCAAACCGAAATGGCTGAGCCAGCATGGGAATGCTGGTGATAGCAGCCAGAGCCAGCAGCGTAATGCCCAGTACCCAAAGCGAGGTGGGTGTCAGTGGATACCATAGTCGCTTCCATTCTGTACGCGCCGAGCGACTCGGCATGATCAGCGCCGCATTGGCCGTCACCAGAATGACAAAAGCCGCTGTAGCTGCGGTGGCGGCAGCAGTCTCTTGCGACAACAGCCAGGCATAGATGCCGAAAATGACGGCGGTAGTGAAGCTTCCATAGGCGAGGCCACGGAAGAGGTGCTGTGCTGACAGCAGCGCCTCGTCGCTGTGACGTGGTGGGCGGTTCATCAGATCTGCGTCGGCTTCCTCGGCTTCAAACACAACCGAGCAGGCGGGGTCGATCACCAGTTCTAGGAAAGCAATGTGCAGTGGTGCCAGTATCAGCGGAAGACCGAAGAGTACCGGTAGCAGCGCCAGACCAGCGATGGGAATGTGCACCGCCAGCGTATAAATCATCGCTTGTCGCATATTGGCGAAGGTGCGTCTGCCCATGCGAATTGCCTGCACGATGGAATTAAAATCATCTTTCAGCAGCACCAGCGCGGCTGCTTCACGAGCGACATCGGTACCGCGTTGTCCCATCGCGATGCCGATATGGGCTGCCTTGAGTGCCGGCGCATCGTTCACGCCATCTCCGGTCATCGCAACCACATGGCCTTGCGCTTTCAGCGCTTCGACCAGCGCTAGTTTTTGCGCAGGCCGGATGCGGGCGAAGATATTGATTCGTGCTGCGCGTTCTGCAAGTTCATCCTGACTCAGGCTGATGATTTCACTGCCAGTGATGATGCCCTCGCTATGGATACCTGCCTGCCGGGCAATCGCTTGCGCTGTGCGCGGATGGTCGCCCGTAATCATGACAACGCGAATTCCGGCACGCAGGCATTGCGCGACAGCATTCGGGACTTCCTCGCGCAAGGGATCTGCCAGCGCAATCAACCCCAGCCACTGAAAATCAAATGCCTGCTGGTGTTCCGGCCACGGATGGCCGCAGAGGTGCACGGCCTTCGCGACACCCAACACACGCAGTCCCTGATCCGCCATTGCAGCGGCTTGTGCTGCGATCTCATCACGCAAAGCCTCGGAGAGCGCGCACAGCTCTGCGACCGCTTCCGGTGCGCCTTTGGCGGCAACAACATCGTGCAGCCCTAAGCCCGACTGCCACAAATGCGTCATAGCGAGTAGCTGGGGCGAGAGCTCATATTCGCGTGCGAGACGCCAATCCGGGTGCAGGCGATTCGTCTCTGATAAATGCATGCCCGCCATATGATGAAATGCCTGCTCCATGGGATCATGGGGTGAGATCTCGCTGGCCAGCACGGCGTATTCGAGAAGTTCGAGGTGGGTATCGGGCAGCGTTTCAGACAGAGTTATGGACTGAGGTAGAGATCTCGATGTGAACAAAGACTGGCTGACATGAATAGCTTGATGGTCCGTATAAAGTACAGCGACGCGCATGCGATTCTCGGTCAGCGTACCGGTTTTATCGACGCATAACACCGAGGTCTCACCCAGTGTTTCAATCGAATTCAGACGGCGTGTCAATACCTGTTGCGCTGCCAGTCGACGAGCTGCCATCGCCATGAAAATTATCATGATGACCGCGAACTCCTGCGGTAGCAGCGACATGGCCAGCGAAATGCCCGCCAGCAGGGCATCCAGCCAGCCACCACGCAGCAGCCAGAACAGCAGCACCAGCCCACAAGACAGTGCGACACCGAATGTTGCCAGTCGCCGGGTGAGCCTACCCATCTCTTCACGCAGCGGTGAGGGCGTGATGGCGATATTTTCCAGCGATTTGCCGATGCGACCCATCTCAGTGCGGTGGGCGGTCGCAGTCACCTGCACGACACCCTGACCAGCGACCACCAGTGTTCCGGCATAGACTTGGTCGCCGGATTTTTTCATCACCGATTCGGATTCACCGGTGAGCATCGATTCATTGGTCGCGAGTTCATGCGCGTCAAGCAGCAGGCCGTCGGCTGGAACACGGTCGCCCTCAGCGAGTAACAGCACATCTTCTCGAACCACATCACGTCCGGCGATGCGCTGAGCCTCGCCGCTTCGGATCACCAGCGCGCGCGGACTCGACATGTCTCGTAGTGCGGCCAATGCGTTATCGGTACGACGCTCCTGAAACGCTGTCATCCCCATGATGATGAATACAAAGGTTAGAAGTATTAGGGCTTCGTGACTGTCACCCATGGCAAAGTAAATGGCACCGGCACCCAGCAATAGCAAAAACATGGGCTCGCGCAACACGTCGAGCAGGATGTCGCGCAGCGTGCGGCGCTGTGACAGCCCAAGTTCATTGGGTCCCTCTTCATGCAGACGTGTGCGGGCAAGGTCGGCATCAAGGCCGCGGGGCGGGGTAGGGGTCATGTCGGGAATGATACTTGCCGGTAAGGCGTTGTCTGCGTATAAAGGGCTATCACGTTGTTTTTGCAAGGGACTCGTCCCTGTGCCCCCTGCCAGATTGTCAGGCAGCGTCATGGGCATTTTGGCCGAGATGCTCCAGACTTGCGGTTTCTTCTTGCGTTCTGTTGACCAATTACAATATCGGTTTTCAAGCTCAGGGAGGGAGAAATGTCAGGTTCAGGATTTCATGTACACGGGCCGCATGACCACGAGATGGAGCATGCCGCGCAGGGCACCAACGGATCTTCCCGGCTGGCGGTCGCCACGGCTGTGCTGGCGACCATTGGCGCTATTTTTTCCTACATGGGCGGATACACCCAAGCCAATGCGGGCCTCTTCAAGAACAATGCGGCCATCAAGAAAACCGAGGCCTCCAATCAGTGGAATTATTATCAGGCCAAAAGCAGCAAGCAGAACCTCGCCGAGTTGAGCACTGTTCTGGTAACCCAGCCCGAAGCGAAAGAAAAGTATCGCGCAGCGATTGAGCGCTATCAGACCGAAAAGGAAGATATCAAGCGTAAAGCTGAGGCGTTGGAGAAAGAATCGCTGGACTGGGATCACCAGTCTGACGCGCAAATGCATCAGCATCACCGCTGGTCGCAGGCGACCACGATGCTGCAGGTCGCGATTGCGCTGGCAGCGATTGCGCTGCTTACGCGCCGGGACTGGATGGAATACGCCATGTTCGGGCTGGCCAGCGTCGGCCTGGTGCTTGGCGGAATGGCTTACTTGCATCTGTGACGGATACCTGATGAAACTCTCCTTTCTGGGTGCTGCCAGCACCGTTACCGGATCGAAGTACCTCATTGAGCATGAGGGTCAGCGCATTCTGGTCGATTGTGGGCTGTTTCAGGGATTTAAAAACTTGCGGCTGCTGAACTGGCAACCATTTCACTTTGATCCGGCATCGCTCGATGCTGTCGTGCTCACGCACGCGCATCTGGATCACTCGGGTGCGATTCCGCTTTTGATTCGCAACGGATTCCGTGGCCCGATCTACGCCACGCCATCGACCATCGATTTGTGCAGGCTGTTGTTACCCGATAGTGGGCACATTCAGGAGGGAGATGCTAATTTTGCGAACCGGCGTCAGTCTTCTCGACATCATCCGGCTCTGCCGCTATACACCGAAGAAGACGCGCAGCATGCGCTGACGTTTTTCAAGCCGCTTCCCTTTGACCAGTCAATCAAGCTCGGTGGCATGAAGCTGCGACTGCGGCTGGCAGGCCATATTTTGGGTGCGAGCTCAGCAGAATTTCGTACAGCCAAAGGCAGTCTTCTTTTTTCGGGGGATCTGGGCCGCCCCGATGATCTGTTGATGCGTGCGCCAGTGCCGATTGAGCATGGCGATACGCTGGTGATTGAATCAACCTATGGTGATCGTGAGCATGCGACTGAGAGCAGCGCAGATGCACTGGCTAGCGTCATCACCCGAACCGCCGCACGTGGCGGCAGTATTTTGGTACCCGCCTTTGCCGTTGGCCGTGCACAAAATCTGCTGTTCGAGATTTTTCAGCTCAAGCAGGCGGGCCGCATCCCCGATATGCCTGTGTTTCTCGATAGTCCGATGGCGATTGAAAGTACCAGCATCTATCAGCGCCACCGTGATCAACACCGACTGAGTATCCCGCAGTGCGAGGGCATGGCCAAGGTGGCACGCATCAGTCGCACCGCCGATGATTCACGCGCGCTAGGGCAGCTGAATTATCCGGTCATCATTATCTCTGCCAGCGGGATGGCGACAGGCGGCCGCGTACTGCACCATCTGGTTCATATGGCACCGGACCATCGTAACAGTATTGTTTTCGCGGGCTATCAAGCGGGTGGGACACGCGGTGCGAAGCTGGTGGACGGGGCGCGTTCTGTCCGGATTTTCGGCGATGACATTACCGTCAATGCCGAGGTAGTGTCATTGCCCTCCATGTCAGCGCATGCGGATGCAACACAGATCATGGACTGGCTCAGGACGCTGAAGAAGCCACCGCGACAGGTATTCATCACCCACGGTGAAGCTGAGGCCGCTGATGCGCTGCGCTGGCGTATCGAGCATGAGTTGGGATGGCCAGCGAGCGTGCCGCTTATGGGGCAGCATGCGCTGATTGATGCTTTTTGACGCATCTGCTGAGTCGGCTTTGCTGTTCAGGGACGTTCAGCGCAGGCGTTTGGGTATCGCAGCGATTACTCGTTAAAGAATGCCATGAGTCGCTGCGCCAGTTCTTCAGGCTGTTCTTCCGGGACGAAGTGACCGCAGTTCGCTATCATGCCGCCGCGCACATCAAGCGCGACTCGACGCATCGATTCGAGTACTTCCATGCGCCGTCCCCAACTCTCTGCCCCACCCAATGCCAGCACAGGCATGGGCAGTTTGAAGCGCGCAATCATCGCCTCATTGTCGGCAATATCCTGTGGGACCGCGCGGTAGTAAGCAAAACCTGCCGCAAGTGATTCAGGGTGACGGTAGCAGCGTAAAAATTCTTCAATCACTTCATCAGTCATCACCTCAGCAAGATGCGCGAAGGTGCGATAAAACCAGCCCAGATAAACCGCCTCCCGGCCCGTGACCAGTGCCTCAGGTAATCCCAGTGTGCGATGGAAAGCATGATGCCAGCGCTTACCCCCCTGACTGATGTCGGGACCGCCATCGCCGGGAATGGTGACATCAATGATGGCCAGTTTTTTTACTGCATCCGGATGATGCGCTGCCAGCGCATAGGCGGTAGGGCCACCCCAATCATGACCGACGAGATAAAAGTGCTCAAGTTTCAGCTCGTGATGCACCAGCTCCCACACATCATTCGCGACGGTTTTTTTTTCGTAACCACTGGTGGGGCAGGACGTGTCGCCGAGGCCGCGCAGGTCCGGTGCGATCACGCGATAGTGCGGAGCGAGCTTGTCGATAATGTGGCGCCACTCATACCAGGTTTGGGGCCAGCCATGTAACAGCACTACCGGATAGCCCTCGCCGGCTGCCACATAGTGCATCCGTACTTCGGATAAATCTGCGTAATGATGGGTGAGACTTTTCATGCCTGTGGCACTCATCGTTTCACCGTCATTGGGAAATCTTTCAGCAATTTCTCGCAGAGCGCCTCCTTGCCCATGTTGGTGCTCAATCCATCAAAGGTGGCATCCCCCATCAGGAATAATTTTTTCGAGGCTTCCTTGCCCTTTTTTTCCATGCAGATCTGGGAATCCTGCTGAAAGCGAAAGCCGTAGTAGGAGAAGGGGCAGTTTTTTTTCGCCTTGGTCAACAGGCCATCCATCTTGATCAGATCATCACAGTGATCGGCATGGGCCGCGGGGAGGACCGCCAGCCATATCCACAGGAGAGCAATTTTCTTCATGATTCTCGGGCGGGGTTCTGATAGCTATTTTTTTAGAATCACCAGGTGTTGCCAGGGAAGCGAGGATACGGTGCGGACCCACTGCAGACCTAGCAGCGAGGCCTCTTTTTTGATTTGTGCTTCGCTCATTTTATGCTGCGGCTTGATCGGTACGCTGGCATCCTCTGCCTTAAATTCTACCAAGGCGATCAGCCCTCCGTTCTTGAGCGCGCGGCTGATACAGCTCATGGTTTCGATGGGATAGAGCAGCTCATGATAAACATCGACAAACAGCGCAAGATCAATGCTCTCGGCCGGGAGTTTGCAATCCGTTTCGGTGGCGAGCACGGTATCAATATTGGAGATTTTTGATTCAGCGATCTGCTTTTTGAGCAGTGTGATCATCTCGGGCTGTACATCGACCGCGATCACCCGACCACCGGGCGCAAGACGGGGTGCGATTTTTCGGCTGTAGTAACCACTGCCTGCACCGATATCAGCGACGACCATGCCCGGTCGTAGCGGGAGCAGAGGCAGCAGCAGGTCCGGTCTTTCCTCTGTGCTGCGTTCGGCGCGTTCCAGCCAGGCGGCGCCATGCCAACTCATCACTTGCGCAATTTCCCGACCCGCAAAAGCTTTGCCCGTACCGCCAGGCGTGGGCGCGATCTTGCTATAGGAAAGCGTGCTCTCGGCACTCGCGCCGAGCGTGGATCCAAGAAGCGCAAATGTAATAACGAGTTTGCTGGCACAGCGTTGGTAGTGTTTGGGCATGCTGGATATTTTTCTGCGCAGTTCCATTGGCGCGCGCTAACTGGTGCGTGGGTTTACTCTTTATTACGAAATTTTTCTTTGCACTCGTCAGCCAGTTTGCGGAATTGACGATCATTTTTACCGGTGCGAGACGCCTGTAGCATGCAGTCGTCATAATTCTTGGGACCTTTATCGCAGGCTATCAGAACTACGATGGCAGCCATACTCACAGACGCACATCGAAGAAGAGCATTAGGGTACTTCATCTTTCTAATCTGACTGTTTTGAACAAATTTGGTCGTTGTTCGGCGAACGCGTTTATTCTAGGCGAAATTTTTAATGGTGACCTGCTTCCAGCGGCGATACCTACGAGCGACCTTGGTCGGTTGGTGCTTGCTCACGGGCTTCCGGGCTTAATCCATAGGGCTCGACCAGCGGCCAGATATGCGGTGGAGCCATCGAGCGCAAGCGGGCGGGTTGCTCCCGGCGCAGATGAATCACCGTCTCGATCGCCTTCATTTCCACTCGGGCGCGGGCAAATTCCAGTCCCCGGGGTCCGATGCGCGGCATCAGCCAGCCGACGATGGGACGCAGCCAGTTGGGCATTTTGCGCAGCGGTAGTCCACCAGCAGCCCGCAACGTGTTCTGCAGGAAGCCCCGGACAGGCCCCTGTCGCTTGCCGGCGGTTTGCGGCGCTTCCAGCCTTACCTCATCTCTCAGAAGATCCAGAATTTCTTCGCCACGTTCATTACGCACCAGCAGCCATTGCTGCCCTTGTCCACCCATGTAGCCTACGGTGATGTCGGAGAGTGCATTGGTGTAATCAACGCAGGTACGGCAGGTGAGCGGGAAAAAATCCGGTGGCAGATCGGACAGCGGCAGCTGTAGAAAAGGAATGGTGCGCGTGCGGCCATCATCGTAGCGCAGCTCGACCTGGTAGTCCGCTCTGAACTCCAGATACGTGATGCGAGAGGGATCATCCTCAAGTCTCGCCAGAAACGCATGAAAATTTTCCGTGCTGGTGTTGTCCGAGCAGGGCGTGCCAATCACGTAGATTTTGTCAAAACCGAGCTCGCGCTCCAGAGCACGCAGTGCGTAGACCTGACAAGGAATGCCGATCACCGCCAGCCGGCGTATGCCCTGCGCAGCGGCGGGCTCCAGCAGCGACAGCAGGGGCGCATAACCCATGCGCATGCCTCTGCACTGCTTCATCGCTTCTGCCCGCGTCACCAGCACCGGCACTGGTTTCCAGCGGTCCTCCGGATCGCCGCTCATGGCAAGTACGGCATCGACTTTGCCGCTCTCCAGCAGTCGCTCGCCAAGACGGGTGGTAATGCCCGTCCACTGCGCACCCGCGAGCGGTGTTTTCAGGGAGGCCCGCCACATGCGGCGGAAGGTCCCGAAGTGCAGTTCATCGGCGCGGCTCGCATCCCGCACTCGGCCATGTACTTGCTGCTCTAGCCCCTGATAGTCGGGCGAGATGAACTGACAAGCACGGCCACAGCGTTTCGGATCCGAACTGCGGGAGACACCGCAATCCGTACAGAGGCTGCGAAAGGGCGCTGATGGTGGCGTTCCGGTGGACATGGATGAGGAAAAAGAAAAGTTTCCACAATTAAATGCTGCGGCCAGACAGCTGTCCACATGTTTTGGGGGCAAGTCTGTGGATGACTGCTATCAAGATAGGCTAAGTGATTGATTTTAATTGAATTTTCGGGGATGAGGGAAATCAAGGCAGACAGTGGATTTCTTTTACGGAAAGAAATAGTTGCACGAGATCTTAAAGATCTGGTATCGTTGAACCTAAATGCGAATCATTCTCACTAACATTTAATTGGTAATTGAAGGGGTCTTGTTTCATGTATCAGCCGTTTTTTTCCTGCGTAATGCCGGCGCATTCATCGGCCGGTCAGCGGATGGGACTGGCCATGGCGCCCATGGCGGCCGCGGTCTGCGTCTTGCTGCCCCTGTCCGTCCATGTTGTTGCGCAGGAAACCATTGATCGGGAATTGCCAAGAGTTGATGTGATTGGCGATTCGCTGAATGTTTTGAAGCTGCCCGGTTCAGCCACCGTGGTTGATTCAGCGACGCTGGAGGAGAGCAGGGTATTCAATGTGAACGAGGCATTACGCAAGGTGCCCGGCGTCCATGTTCGCGAGGAAGAGGGTGTGGGCTTGAGACCCAATATTGGTATTCGCGGCATGAACCCCACGCGATCCACCAAGACGCTCTTACTGGAGGATGGGCTACCGCTCTCGTTTGCGCCCTATGGTGACAATGCTAGCTACTACCATCCGCCCATTGATCGTTATGAGTCGATTGAGGTCAGCAAAGGCAGTCAGGTTATTCGTTTCGGTCCGCAGACGGCAGGGGGACTCATTAACTACATCACGCCGGAGCCGCAGCAAAGGCTTGGTGGCACGATCGGCATTGCAGGCGGCACGCGTGGTTATCTGAACGGCCATGTCATGGTGACAGGTCATGGTGCCATTGCGGATGTCTATCACAAGGAATCCGATGGTGCGCGCGACCATATGTTCAGCCGGCTGGACGATGTGAACTTCAAGTGGGCTGGTCAATTGAACGATGACCACAAGCTGGTGCTGAGGGCCACGCATTTCAAGGAGTATTCACAGCTCACTTATGCGGGCCTGACGCAAGCGGAGTTTCAATACAACGCTCGCCAAAATCCCTTCAAGAACGATTATTTCGATGCGAATCGAACCGGCATGTCGGCGACCCACGAGTGGCGACTTAATGCAGACCAACGATGGATTACCAGCGTTTATGGCGCCTATTTTGATCGCGACTGGTGGCGGCAGGCGTCAAGTTCGACAGATTGTTCAGGCCGCGACCTGAACGCCGCGAGTGGTTGCGCAGTGAATGGTCGTCTGCGTGCGTACACCACCGTGGGTATGGATAGTCGATTTTTGCAAAAACATTTGGCTTTTGGTCTGCAGAATGATCTGGAGGTCGGCGTCAAGCTCCAGTCAGAAACCCAAAAACGTCGGCAGGAGCAATACGCTTCGTACGCCAATTTCGTTTCCAGAAGTGGGATGAGTCTCGTCGAGAACCAAGATCGTCGAGCCGATGCGGTTTCGGCGTTTGCTTCTAATCGGATGCAGTTGAATGATCGCCTGGCTGTTACGCCCATCTTTCGAGTTGAACACATCAAATATGAGCGTAACGTATTGACGAATGGCGCATCCGGAAGCAGTAACTTTACGGAATTCATTCCAGGTATTGGCGCCACCTATCAACTGGATGTCACCTCCCAGTTGTATGGTGGATTGCACAGGGGTTTCAGTCCGCCGCGGGTTGAGGATGCCATAAGCGGGACCGGCGGCTCGATCAATCTTAATGCAGAGAGCAGTGTCAATGCGGAGCTTGGTCTGCGGTCAGCTCCCGTGAAAGATATCAGTTTCGATGTCGCCGTATTTCGCAATAACTTCAGCAATCTAGTCCAAGTGGGCAGTATCGCGGGGGGCTCAACCGGCTACTCCGAGGGTAAGGCGCTGATGCAAGGCATGGAGCTCGCGGGACAAGCTGATCGGTTAACCGCAGCCGTGGAGGGCAATTTGTTCGCACGCATCGCTTACACATGGCTACCCACGGCAGAGCAGAAATCCAGTTTTAGTAGCCCGACGTCGACGACGCCGATCGTGGACCAAATCGGCAAGCGCTTGCCTTACGCCCCAGACCAACTGTTGACTTTCACAATGGGCTACCGGGCTCCGCAGGCGTGGAACGCGCGGGTCGATTATGTGTACGTGGGCGAGCAGTACGGTAGCTTCGATAATGTGGTCACCCCGACTACCGACGGACAGAAAGGCTTGATTAATGGCTATGCTGTTTGGAATGCCGTCGCTAATTACACCGTGGGTAAAACCACTTTTTTCATCTCGGGAAAAAATCTTGCCGACAAAACCTACATCGTCGATCGTACGCGCGGTATCCAGGTAGGCATGCCACGCACCATTCAACTGGGGATGAAGTACGCGTTTTGATGGTTTGACGAGCTTCTACTGAGCCACACCCGCTGCCGTTTCCGGTTTGATCTCCTCTTTCCAGGCTCTGCAGCGGGTACTTTTTTTAGGCGTTCAGCGTTCGTTTTCCGGGAAGCAGTAGGTCGGCATATCGCAATCCGCACACGCGCACTGGTGGCGTACAAACGCCATGCACTTGCCCGGCCCGCGTGTTTCTATCATGCCTTGTGTGATCGGGTTGGAAGGATTGTTGCATTCGGCCTTGAGCCGTGATTCGAGCGCAGCTTTTTGTTCCGTGTTTAGCTTGCCCGTGCGGGCCGCATGGATGAACTCCATTCTCCCGCCGTTCTCTATGGCCATCGGCGGGTTCTCCGCAGCGGCGCTGAGGCACACGAACAATGCAAGGCTCAGCGTTAATTTTGTTTGCATGGATTATTCCAGCATATCTGACCAGATGGTGCGTGCCCAATGGTTCGCGTAGCTGCCTTCTCGCTCCGTCGGGCCGGCACTGAGACCGCCGGCGCCGGCGACGACTTTGAAAGTACGTTCGGTTGTCACATATTCATGTACGCTGGCTACATGAACCACGTGTTTGTCGTCGATGAAGCTGTAGCAGGTATTGGTGAGCATCGGCTGTGGATTGGGATCCATACCTCCCAGCTGGGCGACAATCGCGGCGGCGGCCACTTTGGCATGATTGTTCGCCATATGGCCGCTCTTGGGCATCAGCTGAGCGACCTGAATCGAATCGCCGATCACGAACACATCTTTTGCAACGGCTGATTCGAAGCTCTGGTAGTTCACACCACACCAGCGGTTGTTGGCCATGTTGGCCAATCCTGCGCGCTGCGCAATTACGCCCGCGCGCATGGCAGGCAGCGCATTGATGACATCGGCTTTCACGTCGGCCTGTACATCGAATTTGATCAGTCCATCCTTGGGCGATACGGCAATCGCCTTGTGCTGATTGCGGTACTCGATGATGCCCTTGTACTGCTCTGACCAGGCTTTTTTGAACAGACCCGGTTTTGAGACTACATCCTGATTGGCATCGAGAATAAGTACTTTGCTGTTGGGTTTGAATTTGCTGAAGTAAAAGGCGACCTGGCAGGCGCGTTCATAAGGGCCGGGCGGGCAGCGGAAGGGTGCTTCGGGGATTGTGATCGCATACACTCCGCCGTCAGGCATCGCTTCGAGTTGTCTGCGCAGCGTCAGAGTCTCTGGACCGGCTTTCCAGGCCTGCACGATCTGTTCCGACGCGTAGGCATCGGAAAGACCATCAATGCTGGTCATGTTCAGATCAATGCCGGGTGAGACCACCAGCTTGTCGTATGACAGTGTGTTACCACTCGCAAGCGCGACTGTTCGGGCGGTGGTATCGATAGCCGTGGCAAAGTCTTGGGCAATCGTGATCCCGTAATTTTTGGTGAGCGTCGCATAAGGCCGGGTGATATCCGCGATCTTGCGACTGCCGCCAATGACGAGGTTGGACAACGGGCAGGAGATGAACACCTTGTTCGGTTCGACCAGCGTGACATCGATTTGCTGGTCCGAGAGCATGCGAATATATTTGGCAGCTGTCGCACCACCGTAACCACCGCCGATGACGACAACTTTGGCGCCGCGCATCGCGCGCACCGGCACGCTGCCGCCAACCAGTGCCAGCGCTGCGCCAGCCTGCAAGAATGATCTGCGGTCCATCATGCGCCCCTCAAGGTTGTTGATTGGCGAAATAATCCGCCATTTGTTTGATTTGCTCGTCGCTGTAGCCTTTGGCGATCTGATGCATGATCGTCGCTTCGCGGGTGCCGGTTTTGAAAGCCTGCATCTGTTCGATGATGTACGCGCTAGGTCGACCCGCGAGCCCGGGAACGCTCGGATCCTTCAGGCTTTTACCCTGGGTGCCGTGACAGTTGGCACAGGTAGCCGCAAGACTTTGCGTGTACAGGATCTGGGCGTCTGCGGCACCGGCCGCGCTGCTTGTCAGGATGAGAAAGAGGCCGAACACTATGCCGGTTCGGAAAATCTTGGTAGGCATCTGCTGTCTCCTGCAGGCTGTGCGCTGCGCACTTTGTTTGTCAATGGGTTGAGGCGATTAGGCGCTCAATCGTCGGTACCGATTGTACCCGTAAAAATTTGCGCTGCTATACTCGGGCGCTGGAATCTTGGGGGGTGTAGTGCGCTCGTTCAGGCATGCATGGATGGGTAGCGTCCTCGAGACAATCGTGCTGGCTATCCGGAGAGATCCTTGATGAAGAAATTGCTGTTGGCCCTGTTGTTGGCGACCCTGACTGCGAGCGTGCATGCCGAATGGACCCGTGTTGAGTATCCATCCAAAGCGTTTGTGCTTTACGTCGAGAACGACACTATCGTGGCGCCGGATGCCAGTTCTGCCAAGCTCTGGCATCTGGTGGACTATGTCGAGCCACAGAGTCTTGATGGACGTGCTTTCCTCTCGATCAAAGCGCGGGATGAATATGACTGTAGCCGAGGCATGCGGCGCGACCTGATGCACCTCTGGCATGCCGGGAATATGGCGGACGGCACCTTGCTCAAGGCAGTTTACAAACCGGCCTCGTGGACTGTCCCTGCAGCGGGCAGTCTCGAGGAGACACTCATGCGCATGGTTTGTTCGAAAAAATAAAACGGATCGCAGAGATGGGAACCCAAGGCAAGCCAGGGCGGCTTCAGCCAGCGCCGGAAAATTTTCTAAGTGCCGATTTGATTGATCAGATTAGCAAGCAGGGACTGGATGCTTCCCGCCGTCACTTCCTGCGTCAGAGCTTTGCAACAGCGAGCGTAGCGCTCATGGCGAGTGGTGCGCAGGCTGCGGCGGATCATCCGGGCGAGGCTGGCGACGAGGCGATCATTCAGCTTGCGCAGCACAGCAAAACGCTCGGCTACCCGGTAGCCCATCTACCCTACGGTCTGCCATCGAAACACGAAGCTTATCTGCAGCGCCGTGAGTCACCGGGTCTGACACGTCGGCGCGAGAGCAGCATTGCCTTTACGCCCTTGCAGGGGCTGTTTGGCATCATCACCCCCAGTGGCTTGCATTTCGAGCGACATCACGCCGGCTGGCACGATATCGATCCTGCGTCGCACCGCTTGATGATCAACGGGCTGGTGGCCAATCCCAAGGTTTACACGCTGGGTGAGTTGATGCGCCTGCCCTCCGTGTCGCGCATGCACTTTATCGAGTGTGGTGCCAACACGGCGATGGACTGGGCCAGTCCGGCCGTGCCCTCGGTGCAATACACGCATGGCATGCTGTCGTGCTGCGAGTTCACCGGCGTCCCGCTTTCTCTGTTGCTCGAAGACTGCGGGATTGATAAAACGGCTGCCAAATTTGTTCTGGCCGAGGGAGCCGATGGCGCCAGTCTCACGCGCTCGATACCCATCGAAATGGCGCTCGACGATGTGATCGTTGCCTGGGGAATGAACGGCGAAATGCTGCGCCCTGAAAATGGTTATCCCCTTCGTCTGGTGGTACCCGGCGCGCAAGGCGTTTCCTGGGTCAAGTGGCTGCGCCGTATCGAAGTCGGTGACGCGCCCTATGCAACGCGCGAAGAGTCAACACAATACATCGACTTGATGCCGGATGGTCTGTCGCGTCAGTACTCGCTGATTCAGGAATGTAAGTCCGTCATCACCTCGCCGTCCGGTGGACAGCGTCTGCTGGATCGCGGGTTCTACAATATTACGGGTCTGGCCTGGTCAGGTCGCGGTCGAATCACGCGGGTCGACGTATCGGTTGATGGCGGGCGCAATTGGAAGACCGCCAGACTGGAATCGCCCGTGCTGCCTAAATGTCTGACGCGCTTCAATTTTGATTGGGAGTGGCAGGGCAAGACCGCTCTGTTGCAATCGCGGGCAATCGACGAGACGGGTTATGTGCAGCCCAAAATCAACGAGCTGCGCGCAGTGCGCGGTACACGATCGGTCTATCACAACAACGCAATTCAATCCTGGCGTGTTGAGGCAGCAGGCGAGGTCATCAATGTTCAAATTTCTTAGGGCGTCTTTGCTGTTGGGACTTCTGTGCGTCAGCGACATGGCGAGTGCAGAGCTATTCCCGAAAATCGGTCGGCGCGCGAGCGTGACTGAAGTCGCCGCTTGGGATATTGATGTGCGCCCGGATTTCAAGGGCTTGCCCTCTGGTTCAGGCAGCGTCAGGCAGGGCGAGAAGCTTTGGGAATCCAAGTGTGCAAGTTGTCACGGTGCGTTTGGCGAATCGCCTTCCGTTTTTCCACCGCTGATTGGTGGCACAACGACGAAAGATATGGATCGTGGTCGAGTCGCCGCGCTGAGTGTTTCCAGCGAAACCGCCAAGACCACAATGATGAAACTGGCGACAGTATCCACCTTGTGGGATTACATACGACGCGCCATGCCCTTTGATGCACCCAAGAGCCTATCGGTGAACGAGGTGTACGCCGCCACCGCTTTCCTGCTGCATCTTGCTGATGTGGTGCCCGCGGATTTCACGCTCTCGGAGCAGAACATCGCTCAGGTGCAGGCCAGATTGCCCAATCGCGATGGCATGAGCACTCAGCACGGCATGCTTGAAGTCAAAGGCAAGCCCGATGTGCTTAGCGAGGCCTGCATGCAGGACTGCAAAGTCAATGAAAAGTCGCTGGTGGTACTGCCAGTCTCTGTCAATGGTTTGAACGGCAACCTTGCAGAGCAGAATCGGCCGTACGGATCAATACGCGGTATCGATACCAGTCGCTACAAATGAGGCGCCGCTGTTTTGGCGGTAGAGAATCCTATGCCTGACCGTCGCCTCCATGCTTGACGGCTCATTGCCCTCTCCCGGGCGACAACACCGGCAGGCGCTGTGCGCAGACAGCCATTCTGCGCCTCGGTGAGGGCCGCGCTTAGTCCGGGTATTTTTGCAGTTACGGCATCCGGTGGCACAATGCGCATGGACAGCCGGCGGTTTTGCGTCGGCATTATTCTTGGGAGGCAGGTGTGAAGCAAAGCCGGCGCGACGTCATGCGCATTTCCTCGGGCTTGGCGCTGGCGTTTTCTGCGGGCATCCTCAAGCCTTCGGATGTATTTGGTCAGCAAAAGTCTTGGGGGTCCGACTGGAACGGTGCCGTGTACTCCGCGAAAAGTCTGGAGGCTTTTGTCTACGCGATGAACGGCGATACGACGACGCCCAACACCCCGCGTACCGTCACCCAACGTGGCCAGGTGCCCGGTTTGAGTCGGGCCAAGGAAAATGACCTGATCATTGACGCGCCAGAGTTGGCCGAAAACGGCACCAATGTGCCGGTGACCCTGACGAGCAACATACCTGATACGGATTTCATCGCGCTGATCGCCGACCATAACCCCAACCCTGTTTGTGTGGGCTTCAACGTCATACCAGGCACTGAGCCGTACTACGCGGTCCGGATCAAGGTGGCGGAAACTTCAGCGATCATTGCGGTGGCTCGCTCAGGCGGTAAGTGGTACTACACGCTCAAGGACATCACCGTCATGGTGGGCGGGTGTCTGGGATGATGGGGGAGAATCAACGTGGCGGCTGAGCCAATGCGCGTTCGCGCGGTCCAAGACGGTGAGCTTGTCGAAGTCAAAATATTGATGAAGCACCGAATGCTCAGTCGGCTGAGCTGGGATAGTCGTGGCCAGTTTGTCCTGCCGCATTTCATCCAAACGGTGCGAGGCTACTGCAACGACAAGCAGGTTTTGTATGTGCATTTCGGCGGCTCTGTGGCCCGTGATCCGTATTTTTCTTTCAAGTTCCGCGATGGAAAAAAAGGCGACCGCATCGTCATCAGCTGGATTGATACTGAGGGTGTCACGCGCACCGACGAAACCATCGTGACCTGATTGATTATTGAATGGGGCAACCCACGCTGTATCAACACAAGCACGTGCCCTCCGGTTTGATGAGATGCCTCCAGATGACAGCTCCGGTGAAAATCAGGATCACCATCAATGCGGGCGTCTGCAAGCTGCGGGGCGGTCATCCCAGGGGTGAGTTGCTGCAGGCGCATGAAGTGGCCTGCAGGCCTGTGTTTGCAGTGCATCTGCCTGATACCTGGCTCGTTGGTGTCGATGATCTCAAGCGTTATAAAATCAGCAAACAGGAAGTTCCGGTGATTTGATCAGGGGGCCTCAAGAACGCCGCATTGATCCAAAACGGCGCTGGCGCTGGTGGCCGAGTTGACGTCAATCTTGGTGTTTCGGGTACTGTGGCGGGTGCTATCTCGCCGATGTAGATGGAAAATGGGATTGCCGCGCAGCTGAAAAATGGCGCGCCGCACAAAGTCGCCGAGGGCCGTGGATAGATCGATGTTGCTCGTTCCTTGCCAGCCGTCGGGTCAGGTTTGGCGCTGAACTAAACGGGCCAAATGCTTGAGAATTTGTCAAGACTTAAATTGAGGAAAATGCTCAAACAAAGCTCAAAATTTCAGAAAATTTTTCGGCAAACACGGACGCCGGTCGTAATGCGGCAGAGCAGCGATTCAGTTTCTTGATTTTGCGAAATAACGGTGTTATATAGACACAGGCGCAGAGTTCCGATGCAGAAAATCCAAAGTTTTCTGGGAGGAGACGACCAACGCGGGAGTAAAAAATAGCTTGCTGAAAAGGCCGGGTACACGGCTGTGAGGCGGGTAGAAAAATAAAACGAGGCATTTCCACAGTGCCGATTTGTAGAAAACTAATGAGAAATCATTGGCTCAACGTGCAGTGAAACCAAGAAAGAGGAGAGTTAAACATGGCAATCAGTTTTAATCTGAACGGCTCGACGGTTTCCGTCCAGGCCGAGCCGGACACCCCACTCCTGTGGGTGATCCGCGATGAAGTCGGTCTGACCGGCACCAAGTTCGGATGTGGCGCAGCGCTTTGCGGCGCATGTACTGTGCATCTGGACGGCGTTGCGATCCGTTCATGCCAGACCCCAGTGTCCAGCGTTTCGGGCAAGAAGGTGTCGACAGTTGAATCGCTCTCCGACAACAATTCGCACCCGCTGCAGAAAGCCTGGATCAAGCATCAGGTACCCCAGTGCGGTTACTGCCAGTCCGGCCAGCTGATGAGCGCTGCTGCACTGCTCGCGAAGAACAAGAACCCGAGCGACACTGACATCGACAACGCGATGAGCGGTAACCTGTGCCGTTGCGGCACTTACAACCGCATCCGCGCTGCGATCAAGGATGCTGCCGCAGAGATGCGTGCTTAAGGTAGAGGAGAAAATACAAATGACAACTACACGCCGTGAATTTCTAAAGTCGGGTGCTCTCGCTTCAGGCGTCGCCGTACTCAGCATGTATGTGCCGGGTTTCGGTGGCCAGGAAGCACAGGCCGCGGGCTCGATGCATACGCCTAACGTTTGGGTACACATCTCCGACGACAACACGATTACCCTGATCTCCCATATGTCCGAAATGGGCCAGGGCGTCCACACTGCGCTGCCAGCACTGATCGCTGAAGAGCTCAATGTCGACATCAACAAGGTCAGAGTCACTACTGCACCTGCGAACCCTGCCTACGTGAACGGCCTGCTCGGCGCACAGATCACGGGTGGTTCCACCTCGATCCGTGACGCATGGGAGAAGCTGCGTATCGGCGGCGCGCAAGTACGTACGATGCTGGTCCAGGCTGCTGCCAACAAGTGGGGCGTTGACGCTTCCACGCTGACCGCCATGAACGGCGTTGTTACTTCCGGCAACGGCAAGTCGGCAACCTACGGCGAACTGGCTGGCGCTGCTGCATCAATCCCTGTGCCAAAAGAAGTCAAGCTCAAGGACGCCTCCGAGTTCCGTCTGGTCGGCAAAGCCGTGCCACGTTTGGATTCGCCTTCGAAGGTCAACGGTACGGCTGAATTCGGTATCGACGCCAAGGTTCCAGGCATGGTGTACGCCACTGTCGAAATGGCACCAGCGATTGGCGGCAAAGTGAAGAGCTTCGACGCTACCAAAGCCAAGAGCATGCCCGGCGTGATCGACGTGGTGAAAATCGCTGACGGTTACAGCGAGGGCACCGAAGGTCTGGCCGTGGTCGCTGACTCTCACTGGCACGCATTGAAGGCGCGTAAAGCACTCAAAGTTGAGTGGGATGCTGGCAAGAACGCCAACCTGTCGACCGCAGAAATGTGGAAGGGCATGATGGCGGCTGAGAAGACTGTTGCGCCAATCAAGATTCGTCCCGATGTGGGTGACGCCAATGGCGCCATCGCAGGTGCGAAGAAGGTCGTCAAAGCGATCTATCAGACACCACTCGTTGGCCACCAGCCGCTCGAGCCAATGAACATGATCGCGGATGTCAAAGGTGACAAGTGCGAACTGACCGGTCCTACACAGTTCCAGCAGGGCGCACAGGGTATGGTCGCCGGTATGCTTGGCGTGCCACCCGAGAACGTCACTGTTCGTACCACCTACCTCGGTGGTGGTTTCGGTCGTCGCGTCTGCGTTGACTACGCAGTGCAGGCAGCCGCAATTTCCAAAGCGGTTGGCCGTCCGGTCCGCATGCTGTGGACTCGTGAAGACGACATGAAGCACGACTTCTATCGTCCTATCGGTATGCAGCGTATGGAAGCCGGCCTCGGCGCTGACGGCAAGCCTGTCGGCCTGAAGTTCCAGCTGTCATCGCAGTCGATCACTCAAGTGCTGTTCGGTCTGCCAAAGAACACGCTGGATCCATTCATGGTGGAAGCTGCCGTCGCACCTTATGCGATTCCAAGCACTTCGCACGACCTGATCATCCATGACACCGGTTTCCGTATTGGTTACCTGCGTGCTGTGTCGCACACCATGAACTGCTTCGCCAACGAATGCTTCATGGATGAGCTGGCGCACGCTGCAGGCAAGGATCCGGTCGAGTATCGTTTGTCGTTGCTCGGTAACGAGCCACGCTTCGCAAACGTTCTGAAGATCGCTGCCGAAAAAGCAGGCTGGGGCAAGAAGCTGCCAAAAGGCCGCTCACTCGGCGTCGCTCTAATGGAAGGCTACGGCACCTACATGGCACAAGTAGCTGAAATCTCCGTCAGCGGCGGTGATGTCAAGGTCCATAAGGTCACGGTCGCTTGCGACTGCGGTCACATGGTCAACCCTGGTATCGTCGAGC